>Ga0315900_10000907_pt1 | contig 48161 bp, 41 predicted proteins | sample LakEriMetagenome_FD_203521 | JGI IMG/M metagenome (GOLD analysis project Ga0315900, IMG submission 203521) | Freshwater fungal communities from buoy surface, Lake Erie, Ohio, United States - Buoy 12 MA114 | ecosystem: Environmental > Aquatic > Freshwater > Lake > Lake biofilm | place: USA: Lake... | reverse complement strand
TCGCGCTCGATCGCCTCGAGCAGCACCCGGTCCTCTTCGAAGGTGAGTGCATACTGCGCCGCGAGCTCGGCGCCCACGGACGCATCGTCGGGTGCGAAATGGCGCAGCTGCAGCGAGAAATAGTGCGTGCTGGTGGCATCGCGCGGGCTCAGGAAGGCGTACGACATCGAGCGATAGGGCGCTGCCGCGATCGCCTCGGGCGTGCGCGGGCTGCCCGCCGGTAGCGCCCCGAAATCCACCCAGGAGGTTGCGGGCGCCCGGTAGTGGTAACGCTGCCAGCGGTCGACGAGCCCCTGCAGCCCGCCGAAGCGACGCATGATCGGCACCGGCGGGGCTGCCTCGATCCAGCGCTCGCAGCACACGGTGCCGTCGGGCAGTTCCGTGGCGTGCACCGGCACCTCGGCCGCCGAGCCATCACCAATGGTGCGCTGGTGCACGAAGCTGGTGTGCGCCGGGTCGATCAGGTTGTCGGCGATCAGCGTCCAGCGAGCCTGGAAGAGGGTCTGGCCGCGGGTGAATCCCCAGTCGGGCTGCCCGTAGGCCGGGATCTCGACGAGCTCGGCGGGATCGGCAAGCGCGGGCTCGCCCATCCAGACGAAGACCAGGCCGTAGCGCTCGATCACCGGGAACTGACGCACCGCCGCGGCGGTGGGCACCCGCGGCTGCCCTGGCGCCTGCACGCAGCGACCGGTGCTGTCGAAGCGCAGGCCGTGGTACACGCAGGCGAGGGTTTCGCCGCAGACGCGGCCCTGCGACAGCGGCGCATGGCGGTGCGGGCAGCGATCGAGCAGTGCCGACACCTGCCCCGACTCGGCGCGCCACAGCACCAGCGGCTGCCCCAGCAGCGTGCAGTGCAGCGGGCCGGGCGCCAGGCTGGTGCAGTCGGCGGCGGCGTACCAGGCGTCGGTGATGAACTCGCTCATGCGACCCTGGATACGCAGCTTTCGTGCCTGCGGCCGGGCAGCCGCCCCGGATAGCCGGGCAGGCCGCCTCGGTGATGACGGCCGGGCCGCGCTCAGACCGGCGGACGACGCGCGTGCCAGTCGGTGATCGCCTGAAACACGCGCCCGGCGCGCACCAGGAGGTCTTCACGCAGGCGCCCCGAGACCAGCTGCACCGCCAGCGGCAGACCGTCACTGGTGAACCCCGAGGGCAGCGTGATCGTGGGATGGCCCGACATGTCGAAGGGCGCGGTGAAGCGCGACAGCCTCAGCCGATAGCCCGGCTCGTTGCGCAGCCTGGCGATGCGCGCCACGCTCGGCGCGGCAAAGGGCATGACCGGGGTGATCAGCAGATCGACCTGGGTCATCAGTGCGTCGAAGCGTCCGGTGAAGGCGGCACGCGCGAGCAGGATGCGCTGGTAGTCGGTGCCGCTCAGCGCGAGTCCGGTATCGAGCAGTCCGGCGAGCATCGGCCCGTAGTCGGCGCGGCGCGCCGGGTAGGTGGCGGCGTGGGCCACCGCGGCCTCGACGCCGCAGTGCGCGACCCAGGCCTGCACCACCTCGTCGACCGCCGGCATCCGTACCGGCACCACCCGGACACCTGCGCCGGCGAGTACGCGCAGCGCGTCGGCGAGGGTGTCGGCCACCGGCGCATCGAGATCGGGGAGTGCATAGGCTTCGTCGATGCCCACGGTGAATCCGTCGAGTCGCCGGCCGTCGCCTGCCAGGTAATCCGGTACCTCCGCGGGCAGCGCGGTGGGGTCGTCGGGATCGGCGCCGGCGATGGCGGCCAGCATCAGCCCACAGTCGGCGGCGCTCCGTGCCATCGGACCGATGTGGTCGAGCGAGGCCGCCAGCTCGAAGGCGCCGTACCGCGAAACCCGGCCCCAGGTGGGCTTCAGACCGGTGACCCCGTTGGCGGCCGAGGGGTAACGGATCGAGCCCCCGGTGTCGGTGCCGATCGCGCCGTGGCACAGCGCCGCAGCCACGGCCACGCCGGAACCGCTCGAAGACACGCCGGTCCAGGTCTCGGGGTTCCAGGGGTTGCGTGGCGGGTCGATGGCGGGATGGTGCGCACTGAAGGCGCCCTCGGTCATCTGCAGCTTGCCGAGCAGCACCGCGCCGGCCTCGCGCAGACGACGCACCACCGTGCCGTCGACCGGCGGGACGAAGTCGCGGTGGATGGTGGTCCCCGAGGCCGTGGCGATGCCGGCGGTCCAGCAGAGATCCTTGACCGCGATCGGCACACCGTGCAACGGGCCGGTCGGCTCGCCGCGGGCCAGCCTGGCGTCGGCAGCGCGCGCCTGGGCGCGCGCAAGCTCGGGCGTGCTGCGGGCGTAGGCACGCAGTCCGGGATCGATGGCGTCGATGCGCCGCAGCATCGCCTCGGTGGCCTCGAGAGCCGACAGCTCGCGGGCATGGATGCGCCGTGCGAGTTCGTCGATGCCCATCCAGGCGATATCGTCGTCGGTCATGGTCACGTCTCCATGGGGCCAGGCTGCCGGGGCAGCCCGTTTGGGCGGTGTGCGTGGATCATAGCGCTGGCGGCGCCAGCGGCCGGGCTCGGATCCGCCGTCGCGGATCACCCTCGCGGTTGCGTGGGGTACGAGCTGGCCGCTAGATTCTCGACTTTTCGGACCGTGAGGAGGTCGTCATGAAAGTCAACGTGGGAAGCGCCGACCGCGCCATTCGGATCGTGCTGGGTTTCGCGCTGCTGATGCTGGCCGTCGCGGGAGAGCTCGGCCTGTGGGCCGGTTGGGCGGGCCTGATCGTGATGGCCACGGGCGTTCTGCGCTACTGCGGCGCCTATTCGCTGCTCAAGGTGAACACCTGCGCGATGGACCGCGGGCGCTGAGCCGCAGCGTGGTGGGCGCTCGGGGGCTTGCAGGCTGTTCACCCGGAGGGTGAGCGCGCGTACCGGGACCCGAAAAAAGGCCCGCGTGTGCGGGCCCTGGAATGCTGGTGCCGGAGATAGGAGTCGAACCTACGACCTTCGCATTACGAATGCGCTGCTCTACCAACTGAGCTACACCGGCGGATACTGCTTGACCGGCGATTGTAGCCGATCCGGGAACACCTCCGCCAGCGTGTGGTCGACGGTGGGGTAGCGCAGGCGCACCCGGAGCTCGTCTTTCAGGCGTTCGTTGCGCAGCCTGCGTGACTCGCGCATGAAGGAAAGCATCATCGGCGACACCCGCCGGGCGAGTTCGTCGGCTGGCAGGCGTACCGGGCGCGGCAGTCCCGCGGCGTCGGCCACGCGGTCGAAGTACTCGCCCATGCGAAGGGCGCTGTCGTCAACCGCGTGCACCACCCGGCCGGCGCGGCCGCGCCAGAGCGCGGCCACTGCGATGCGGGCGAGGTCCTCGGCGTGCACATGGTTGGTATGAACGTCTTCGTCGGGGAGCAGTGCCGGCAGTCCCTGCCGGAGGCGCTCGAGCGGCAGGCGGTCGTGGGCATAGATACCGGGCACCCGCAGGCGCGACGCGCGAGCCTGGCCGCGGGCGGCTGCAAGACGCCAGAGCTGTTCGGCTGCCGTGCGGCGCCGGGAGCGCTCGTTGGCTGGTGCCACCGGGCGGTGCTCGGCCACGATGCTGCCACCGCAGTCGCCATAGACGCCCGTGGTGCTGATGTAGACCCAGCGCTTCGGTCGGGGGCCATTCGCGCGCCCAGCCGGGCCGCGCATGAGTGCGGCGAGCAGCCGCCGGGTGCGTGGGTCGCCCTCGCCCTCGCCGGGGGGCGGGGCAAGGTGCACGAGCCGCGCGCCGAAGCCGCGCAGCGCCGGCAGGCGTGGTGCATCGAGATCGAGCCGCAGCGGCCGGATGCCGGCGGCGCGCAAGGCGGCTGCGCCCTCGGCGCTGCGGACGGTGCCGATGGCCTGCAGGCCGCGTGCCACCAGCCGGGCACCGATGCGACGACCGACATCGCCGCATCCCACCAGCAGGATGCGGGTCCGGCGCAGGCGCCGGGGCAGGGCGCGATACACTCGAAGGGGTTTCATGCCCCCGATTATCGCCCCGAGCGGCCTCGTGCGTCGCCGGCTATCCTCGTCCCTGACCCGATGGCCCACACCGTTCATGTCAAGCCCAGCGGTCGGCAGTTTCTCGCCGAGCCCGACGAAAGCATCCTCGACGCGGCGCTGCGTCAGTCGATCGTCATGCCCTACGGATGCCGCAATGGCGCTTGCGGCTCCTGCAAGGCACGCATCCTCGAGGGCAGCGTCGATCAGGGCGCGCACCAGCCCGGCGCGCTTCGCGACTCGGAGGCCACCCGGGGGATGATGCTGCCCTGCTGCGCCCGGGCGACCTCCGATCTGGTCATCGAGGCGCGCGTGGTCGCCGGCGCCGGCGACATCCCGGTGCGCAAGATGCCGTGCCGCGTGTCGACGATCGAGCGGGTGTCGCCCGACGTGCTGGTGTTGCGCCTGCAGTTGCCGGCCAGCGAGCGCCTGCAGTTTCTTGCCGGCCAGTACATCGAGCTGATCCTGAAGGACGGTACCCGTCGCAGCTACTCGATGGCCTGCCCGCCGCACGCGGCCGATCAGCTCGAACTCCACGTGCGCCACATGCCCGGCGGCCGTTTCACCGATGCGCTGTTCGGGGCGAGCGAGCCGCGGGTGCGCGAGCGTGACATCCTGCGCTTCGAGGGCCCGATGGGTACCTTCTTCCTGCGCGAAGACAGCGACAAGCCGATCGTGCTGCTGGCCAGCGGCACCGGCTTCGCGCCGATCCGTGCGATCGTCGAGCACATGATCCACAAGTCGATTGCGCGCCCCGCCGTGCTCTACTGGGGAGGTCGCCGGCCGCAGGATCTCTACCAGCGCGCGCTGTGCGAGCGCTGGACGACCCAGCTGCCGGGGTTTCGCTTCGTGCCGGTGGTCTCCGAGGCGCTGCCCGAGGATCACTGGCGGGGGCGCACGGGTTTCGTGCACCGGGCCGTCATCGACGATCTGCCTGACCTCTCGGCGCACGAGGTCTACGCCTGCGGTGCGCCGGTCATGGTGGAGGCGGCGCGCACCGACTTCAGCCGGCTGTGCGGTCTGTCCGAGGAGGCCTTCTTCGCCGACGCCTTCACGAGCGCGGCCGACGCCGCATCGTAGTCGCCTGCGTGGCCAGCGCCGCGCCGACCGCGGCGGCAAAGGCGGCGGTGAGCCCGGCGTGCGGCAGCAGCAGCGCAGCCACGAGGCAGAACATCGCGAAGGATGACAGCCCGGCGGTCAGCGCGCGCAACAGTGTGGCGGCATAGGCCGCGCCCTGCGCGCGGTGCGAGAAGCCGGCCAGCACGACGCTCATGACCGGAAAGACCGCGAGCAGGCCGCTCCAGCGCGGACCCGCTGCGGCTGCTGCATGCGTGACGCCCAGCGTGAGCAGTGCGCCCGCCAGCATCCGCAGCAGGAGTTCGCCGTGTCCGCCCCCTGGCCGCGCTGCGTGGGCCGCACCACCGGGCGGAAAGAGTCGCGGCGCGATCGCCAGCGACAGCGCGGCGAGGAGGGCGGCGAGCGCGAGCGAGTCTGGCGCGAGCGACAGCAGCCACGCGGCGAAGGCCCAGGCCGAGAAGGCGAGTGTCAGCGCCAGTGGCCAGCGCGTGTGCCGAGCCACCTGCGAATAGACCACGGTGACCGCCACCGTGCTCAGCACCGCCGACAGCGCGGCGGCCGCAGCCTTGGCCGCGAACAGCGGCCCCTGCTCGATCGCGACGAACACCAGGATCGGCCCGGTGACCACGGGCAGGCCCGCCAGCCAGCCTGCGAGCGCCGGACCCCAGCGGCGTGCCGCGAGGGTGACCAGGAGCAGGAAGCCCGGCACCAGCACCAGCTTGAGCGCGAGCATCGCGCCGCCGGGACTCATGCGTCGTCGGCCTCGCCGAGGTAGGCGGCGCGTACCCGTGGATCGTCGAGCATGCGCGCGGCCTGGTCATGCATGACGATCAGACCCGAGTCCATGACGTAGCCGCGCTGGGCCGCCTGCAGCGCTAGCCGGGCGTTCTGTTCGACCAGCAGGATCGTGACCCCCTGGGCAGCCACGGTGCGTACCACCTCGAACACGGTGTTCACCATGATCGGCGACAACCCCATGCTCGGCTCATCGAGCAGCAGCAGGGTCGGGCGGCTCATCAGGGCGCGGGCCATCGCGAGCATCTGCTGCTCGCCGCCGGACATCGTGCCGGCGAGTTGGCCGGCCCGCTCCTTCAGGCGCGGGAAGATGCCGAACATGCGCTCGACATCCTCGGTGATGCCGGCGCTGTCGCGCCGCGTGTAGGCGCCCATCAGCAGGTTCTCGGTGATGGTCATCCGCGCGAAGACACCGCGGCCCTCGGGCACCATCGCGAGCCCGCGCTCGACCAGCCGGTGCGCCCCGACACCCCGGATCGATGCACCCTGGTAGCTGACGTCGCCCCCCGCCCAGCCGAGTGAGCCGGTGATCGCCTTCAGGGTGGTGGTCTTGCCGGCGCCGTTGGCACCGATCAGCGCGACGAGTTCGCCTGGCATCACCTCGAGATCGATGCCCTTGACCGCCTGGATGCCGCCGTAGGACACCTTCAGGCCCGCGATGCGCAGCAGCGCTTCAGCCATGGCCGGCGCCCAGATAGGCCGCGATCACCGCCGGATCGCGCTGTACCTGCGCCGGTGCCCCGTCGGCGATGCGCCGCCCGCCATCGAGCACCGTGACCCGATCGCACAGTCCCATCACGAGTTTCACGTCGTGCTCGATCAGCAGGATGGTGCTGCCATCGCGGCGGATGCCCTCGAGGAGGTCGCGCAGCGCGAGCTTCTCGGTGGCGTTCATGCCGGCCGCGGGTTCGTCGAGTGCCAGCAGCAGCGGCTCGGTCGCGAGCGCACGCGCGATCTCGAGACGTCGCTGGTCCCCATAGGACAGCGTGCTGGCCGGGTAGGCCGCGTAGCGGGCAATGCCCACATAGGCGAGCAGCTGCATCGCACGCTCGCGGATCGCCTGTTCCTCGTCGCGTTCGAATCGGGATTTGAAGACTGCGCCCCAGACCCCGGCGCGGGTGCGCACATGCCGGCCGACCATCACGTTCTCGAGGGCCGTCATGGCGCCGAACAGGCGGATGTTCTGGAAGGTGCGAGCGATGCCGGCGCGGGCCACCTCATGCACCGCGGTGGGCTCGTAGGGTCTGCCCTGGAGCGCGAAGTGGCCGGCGTCGGGCGCGTAAAGGCCGGTGATCACGTTGAAGAAGGTGGTCTTGCCGGCGCCGTTGGGCCCGATCAGGCCGTAGATCTGACCGCGCGCGATCTCGAGGCCCACATCGGCCAGAGCCTGCAGCCCGCCGAAGCGCTTGCTCACACCGCGCACCGACAGCAGCGGCACGGTGTCAGGGTTGGGCACCGCGCTCACGACGCGTTCCGGTCGTGGCGGGGGGCTGGCCACAGGCCCTCCGGCCGACGCAGCATGATCAGTACCATCGCCAGGCCGAAGACCAGCATCCGCAGCGCTTCGGGCGCGACCACCTCGGCGCCGAAGATCGCCTCCTGCGCGGGCTTCGCCGCAAAGCGCAGCACCTCGGGTATGGCGTAGAGCAGGATCGCGCCGACGATGACGCCAGGGACATGTCCCATGCCGCCGAGCACGACCATCGCGACGATGACGATCGATTCCGAGAGCACGAAGCTCTCGGGCGAGACGAAGCCCTGGAAGGCCGAGAACATCGCGCCCGACACGCCGCCGAAGGAGGCGCCCATCGCGAAGGCGAGCAGCTTGACGTTGCGGGTGTTGATGCCCATCGCCTTGGCGGCGATCTCGTCTTCGCGGATCGCCATCCAGGCACGGCCGAGCCGGGAGTCCTGGAGCCGGATCGAGACCACGATGACCAGCACGGTGAGTGCGAGGAACAGGTAGTAGTAGAGCTGCACCGGCTGCAGCGTGAACTCGCCCACGCTGAGCGGCCGCGACAGTTCGACCCCGGCGATGGTCACCGGATCGATATTGCTGATGCCCTGGGGGCCGTTGGTGATGTTGAGCGGCGCATTCAGGTTGTTGAGGAAGATCCGGATGATCTCGCCGAATCCCAGCGTGACGATCGCGAGGTAATCGCCGCGCAGGCGCAGGGTGGGCGAGCCGAGCAGCACGCCGAAGAAGGCCGCGAGGCCTGCCGACAGCGGCAGCACCAGCCAGATCGAGTTGTGCAGGCCTTCGGGGAACGCAGCGGCGATCCAGGCGAAGTTTTCCTGCAGATGCGGCGAGGAGAGCAGCGCATAGAGGTAGGCGCCCACCGCGTAGAAGGCCACGTAGCCGAGGTCGAGCAGACCCGCGTAGCCCACCACGATGTTCAGGCCGAGCGCCAGCATGATGTAGAGCAGCGCGAAGTCGAGCATGCGCACCCAGGCGTTGCCGGCGAGCCCGACCACCAGCGGCAGCACCGCGAGCGCGAGGCCCACCGCCACGGTGGCCGCAAGCGCGGCCCGGGGGTTGTCGGCCAGCGCAGGAAAGAAGACCCGGGTGACGGACATGGCGGGGTTGCGTCGCTCGGTGGGGTGGTGGAGGGGCGCGGGGGCGGTGAGCTCAGGCCCGGTCGGCGACACGTTCGCCCATGATCCCCGAGGGTCGGAAGACCAGCACGACGATCAGCACGATGAAGGCGAAGATGTCCTGGTAGTGGCTGCCGAGAAAGCCCCCGGTGATGTCGCCGATGTATCCGGCGCCCAGGCTTTCGATCAGCCCGAGCAGCAGCCCGCCGATCATGGCGCCGGCGAGGTTGCCGATACCGCCGAGGACCGCGGCGGTGAAGGCCTTCAGTCCGGGGATGAAGCCCATCGAGAACTGCGCGATGTTGTAGTTCATGGCCACCAGCACGCCCGCCACCGCGGCGAGCGCGGCACCGATGGCGAACGTGGCGGCGATCACCTGGTTGGCGTTGACGCCCATCAGGCCCGCGATGCGCGGATTCTCGGCGGTGGCGCGCATCGCGCGGCCCAGCCGGGTGCGGTTCACGAGCACCATGAGGCCCGTCATCATCAGCGCCGAGACCACGAGGATGAGCAGCTGCTTGGGCGCGAGCACCGCGCCGCCGATGTGCACCGGCTCGGTGGGCAGAAGATCAGGGAAGACGATGGGGTTGGGTTTCCAGAGGATCATCGCGACGGTCTGGATGACGATGGAAACCCCGATCGCGGTGATCAGCGGGGCCAGGCGCGGCGCGTGGCGCAGGGGCCGGTACGCGACCCGCTCGACGAACAGCGACAGCGCCACGCAGGCCGGCACTGCCGCGCCAATGGCCAGCAGCAGCACCACCGGACCGGGCAACCCCGACCCGGCGAGCGACGCGACCACGGTGACACCGACCATCGCGCCCACCATCAGCACGTCGCCGTGGGCGAAGTTGATCAGTTGCAGGATGCCGTAGACCATCGTGTAGCCGAGCGCGACCAGCGCGTAGACGCTGCCGAGCACCAGCCCGTTGAGAATCTGCTGCAGCAGGATGTCGAGGTTGATCACGCGCGGTCTGCCGGTTGGGCGGGCGTTCGGGGCTGGCGCCGCTCAGCGGGTGGCCAGCACCCAGCGGGCGAGGGCGGTGGCCTCGTCGGCCGTGACCTGCGGGTTGGCCGGCATCGGGATCTGGCCCCACGCACCGACGCCGCCCTCGCGGATCTTGCGGGCGAGCCTGGTGACCGCATCCTTGTCGGAGGCGTATTTCGCGGCGACATCACGGTAGGACGGGCCGATCAGCTTCTTGTCGGCGGCGTGGCAGGCCATGCAGTTGCGGGTCTTGGCGAGCTCCGGGCTGGCCATGGCAGGGGCCTGCGCCAGGCCGAAGCCCAGGGCGATGACGACGAGAAGAAAACGGGACATCAACTTGCTCCTGATCGTTGCTGGCGGGTGCTCGCGTTGCCGACAGGCCGTGGTGCGGTGGCCTGCCGTTCGTAGGGTGGGGGACTCCGCCTGCGCGACCCGCGGAATCGCCCGCCTGACCCGGTCGCTATCGTGCCCGGCAACCGCCACGTTCACGGACTTAACCCATGATCCTCGTCTGGTCAGGCGTCTTTCTGATCGCCCTGAAGTTGCTTGCCGTGGGGCCGTTTGCGGAGTTGTCGTGGTGGTGGGTGGCGCTGCCCTTTGGCGTGGCCTTTCTGTGGTTCGAGGTGCTGGAGTCGGCGCTCGGTTTCGATCGGCGCAGCCGTCAGAGCGATGAGATCGACGAGGCCCGGCGCAAACGCATCGCCGAGCGGTTTCGCCCGGTCAAGGATGACCCGGACGGTCAGCGTCGGACCTGAGCGTGATCGGCGGCACCCGGCGTCTGGCCGGATGCCGCGACCCGGCGATCAGAGATCGCCGTCGAGGACCGCACCCTGGCTCGCGCTCGAGGACAGGTGGCGGAACTTGGCCAGGACGCCGCGCGGATAGTTGCTCACCGGCGGCTTCCAGACCGCCCGCCGGCGGGCGAGTTCGGCCTCGGGCACGTTCAGTTCGAGCGCCTGGCGGTGGGCGTCGATGGTGATCGAATCGCCTTCCTGCACCAGCGCGATCGGCCCGCCCACGTAGGCTTCGGGGGCGACATGGCCGACCACCATGCCCCAGGTACCACCCGAGAAGCGGCCGTCGGTGATCAGGCCCACCGACTCGCCAAGGCCCGCGCCGATGATCGCCGAGGTGGGGGCGAGCATCTCGGGCATGCCCGGCGCACCCTTGGGTCCGAGGTAGCGCAGCACCATGACATCGCCGGCGCTGATGCGGCCGTCCATGATGGCCGTGAGGGCTGACTGCTCGTCATCGAAGACCCGCGCCGGGCCGGTGATGACCGGGTTGGTCAGGCCGGTGATCTTGGCGACCGAGCCCTCGGGTGACAGGTTGCCCTTGAGGATCGCGAGATGGCCTTCGGCGTACATCGGCTTGTCGATCGGCAGGATCACATCCTGCCCGGCCGGCGGCTGGCTGGGCACGCTGGCGAGTTCCTCGGCCAGGGTGCGCCCGGTGATGGTCATGCAGTGGCCGTGCATCAGCCCGGCGTCGAGCAGGATCTTCATGACCTGCGCGATGCCGCCCGCGCGATGCAGATCGACCGCGACGTACCTGCCCGAGGGCTTGAGGTCGCAGATCACCGGCGTGCGGCGACGCACGCGCTCGAAGTCGTCGATGGTCCAGGGGATGCCGGCGGCGTGGGCGATCGCGAGGTAGTGCAGCACCGCGTTGGTGGAACCGCCGGTGGCCATGATGATCGTGACCGCGTTCTCGATCGAGTCGCGGGTGACGATATCGAGGGGCTTGAGGTCGTTGCGCACGGCCTCGATCAGCACGCGCGCCGACTGCGCGGCCGAGCCGGTCTTCTCGTCATCGGGGTTGGCCATCGTGGACGAGCCGATCAGGCTCATGCCCAGGGCCTCGAACGAGGACGACATCGTGTTGGCGGTGTACATGCCACCGCACGAACCGGTACCCGGGATCGCGTTGCGCTCGATGCCCTCGAAGTCCTCCTTGCTCATGCGCCCGCGCGAGAACTCGCCCACGGCCTCGAAGACCGAGACGATGGTGAGATCCTGCCCCTTCCACTTGCCCGGCTTGATGGTGCCGCCATACACGTAGATGGCGGGCACGTTGCAGCGCAGGATGCCGATCATGCCGCCCGGCATGTTCTTGTCGCAGCCGCCCACCACCAGGACGCCGTCCATCCACTGGCCCTGCACCGCGGTCTCGATGCAGTCGGCGATCACCTCGCGCGAGATCAGCGAGTACTTCATGCCCTCGGTGCCCATCGACATGCCGTCGGAGATCGTGGGCACGCCGAAGATCTCGGGATTGGCGCCGCCGGCCTTCAGCGCGACCTCGGCCGCGTCGGTGAGCTTCTGCAGGCCGCTGTTGCAGGGTGTGATGGTGGAATGGCCGTTGGCGATCCCGATGAAGGGCTTGTTCATGTCCGACGGCTGGTAGCCCATGCCGTAGTACATTGAACGGTTGGGGGCGCGGGCTACACCTTCGGTGATATTGCGCGAGCGGCGATTGGCGGGCATGGTCGTCTCCTCGTGAGTCCGGCCCGGATACCGAGGTGGCCCGGGCGGGTCGAAACGGTCGAGTATATAAAAGCCGGTCACGGCGAGTTCGCCGGTCGGGATATCGCAGCGGCCCCGCGCGATGCGGCGCCGCCAGGGAGGGCAGGCGTGCGGGCGCATCGATTCGTCGGTCTCGGGGTTGCGTTGCTTGCAGCGGGGCTGGCGGCCGGCGTGCCGTTTATCGATGCCCAGGGCGGCTATGCCGGGCTGTCGCCGCGTTTTCTGCCCACGGTCGCGGGCCTCGGGCTCGCGCTGTGCGCGCTGCTGCTGGTCGCGCGCCCCGATGCGCTGCCGGCGCCAGCCCAGGCGCCGAAGCCGGCCGTGCGCCGGCTTGCCTGGGTCGCCGGTGGCCTCGTCGCCCATGCCGCCCTGATCGGCATCGTCGGTTTCGTGATCGCCAGCGCGCTGCTGATGGCCTGCGCGGCGCGCGGCTTCGGCAGCCGCCGGCCGCTGCGCGACATCCTGATCGGCCTGGCGATCGCGCTCCCGCTGTGGTTCGTGTTCGCACGGGTCTTCCAGATGGGCCTGAAGCTGTTGCCCGCCGCCGGGATCTGAGCCCGCCGACCGCCCCATGCTCGCCGAAACCCTCGCCTCGCTGTTCGCCGGCTTCGCCTCGGCCCTCAGTCCCCTGAACCTGCTGTGGGCCTTCGTCGGCTGTCTGGTGGGCACCGCCATCGGCGTGCTGCCCGGCATCGGCCCGGCCCTCACGGTCGCGATGCTGCTGCCGCTCACCGCCAAGGTCGAGCCCGCGTCGGCCCTCATCCTCTTCGCCGGCATCTATTACGGCGCCATGTTCGGCGGCTCCACCTCGTCCATCCTGATGAACACCCCCGGCGAGTCGGCCACCCTGATGACCGCCGTCGAGGGCAACGCGATGGCGCGCGCCGGGCGCGCCGGGCCGGCGCTGGCAACCGCCGCGATCGGCTCCTTCGTCGCCGGCACGCTCGCCACGCTGCTGCTCACGCTGGTGGCGCCCGCGGCCGCCGGCTTCGCGCTGCGTTTCGGTCCGGCCGAGTATTTCATGGTGATGGTGCTCGCTTTCACCACCGTCTCGGCGGTGCTGGGCAGCTCGATGCTGCGCGGCCTCACCAGCCTGTTCATCGGTCTGGGCCTGGGGCTGGTGGGCATCGAGGCCACTTCCGGTCAGGTCCGTTACGCCATGGGTCTGCCCGAGCTCTATGACGGCATCGACATCGTCGTGGTGGCGGTCGGCCTGTTCGCGGTCGCCGAGGCCCTGCATGGCGCGCTCTATCCCCGGCCCGCCGGGGCGCTGCATCGCGTGAGCCAGGTGCGCATGAGCCGCACCGACTGGCGCCGCTCATGGCCGGCGTGGCTGCGCGGCACCGGTATCGGTTTTCCTTTCGGACTGATCCCGGCCGGCGGCGCCGAGATCCCGACCTTCCTGTCCTATGCGGCCGAGCGGCGCCTGTCACGCCAGCCCGGCGAGTTCGCCACGCGGGGCGGCGATGGCGCCATCGAGGGCGTGGCGGGCCCTGAGGCGGCCAACAACGCCGCGGTCACGGCCGCGCTCGCGCCGCTCCTCACGCTGGGCATCCCGGTCTCGAGCACCACCGCCATCCTGCTGGCGGCCTTCCAGAACTACAACCTGCAGCCCGGCCCCACGCTGATGCAGACCTCCGGTCCCCTGGTCTGGACCCTGATCGCATCGCTCTATCTCGGCAACCTGATGCTGCTGGTCCTCAACCTGCCGCTGGTCGGCCTGTGGGTGCGCGTGCTGCGGGTGCCCGCGCCCCTGCTGCACGGCGCCATCCTGGTGTTCGCCACCCTGGGCGCCTGGAGCCTGCGCCAGTCGTGGTTCGACCTGCTGCTGCTGATGCTCGTGGGCCTGCTCGGGCTCGTGATGCGGCGCTACGATTTTCCGACCGCGCCGGTCATCGTCGGCCTCATCCTCGGCCCGATGGCCGAAAAGCAACTGCGCAACGCGCTGTCGATCAGCCAGGGCGACTGGAGTGTCTTCCTGACACGGCCGCTGTGCGCGGTTCTGGCGGTCGTGATCGTCGCGGTCCTGGTGCTGCCGCCGCTGCTGCGACGGCAGCGCGTGCCACAATGAGCGGGCGCTACCCCGCGCCGTCGCCGAACGCATCCTGATGCTCGTCCACCCGCAGTTCGACCCGATCGCGCTCCAGCTCGGCCCGCTGGCGATCCGATGGTACGGCCTGATGTACCTCGTGGCCTTCGCCGCCTTCTACGGGCTCGGCCGACTGCGCCTGAGCCGCGGGCCGCACGCGGCGGCCAGCGGCCTGACGGTGCCGCACCTCGACGATCTGCTGTTCCACGGCGCGCTCGGTGTCGTGATCGGCGGGCGGCTGGGCTATGTGCTCTTCTACAAGCCCGCCCATTACCTGGCCAACCCGCTCGAGATCCTTGCGGTGTGGCAGGGGGGCATGGCCTTTCACGGCGGGCTGCTCGGGGTGATCGTCGCGATCGCCCTGTGGTGCCGGCGGCGCGGTCTGCGCTTCTGGCCGGTCATCGATTTCATCGCGCCGCTGGTGCCGCTGGGGCTGGCGGCCGGGCGCTTGGGCAACTTCATCAATGGCGAGCTCTGGGGGCGGCCCACGGGTGTCCCCTGGGGCATGGTCTTCCCGCAGGCCGGCGATGCGCTCGCGCGGCATCCCTCGCAGCTCTACCAGTTCGCCGGCGAGGGCCTGCTGCTCTTTGCGCTGCTGTGGTGGTATTCCGCGCGGCCGCGGGCTGCCGGCGCCGTCTCCGGGCTGTTTCTGACCGGCTACGGCGTGGCGCGCTTCGCGGCCGAGTTCGGCCGCCAGCCCGATGCCTTCCTGGGCCTGCCGGCTGCCGGTCTGAGCATGGGTCAGTGGTTGTCGCTGCCGATGATCGGCGTCGGTCTGCTGCTGTGGCGGTGGGCGATCGCGCGGCCGCGCTGACGCGCGATGCCAGACGAGGCCGAGGGCAGACCCCATCCGATGTCGTCCGCAGCAATCCGTCGTCCCCAGCCACACCATTCCCGGAGGAGACCCCGATGACCGCTACCCGCCGACAGCTCCTGGCCGCCGCAGCGGCCTGCCTTGCCGCGCCCGCCGTGCGAGCGCAGGCTTCCGGCTGGCCCTCCCGGCCGGTGCGCCTGATCGTTCCCTTTCCGCCGGGCGGCGGCACCGATGCCTTTGCGCGTCCGCTCGCCAAGGTGCTCAGCCAGAACCTCGGCCAGCAGATCGTGATCGACAACCGGGGCGGCGCCGGCGGCACGCTGGGCGCCGAGCTCGCCGCCAAGGCGGTGCCCGACGGCTACACCTTCCTGGTGGGCGCGGTGCACCACACGATCGCGGTGTCGATGTACCCGAAGCTCGGCTACGAACTCCAGAAGGATCTGGTGCCGGTCACGGTGCTCTCTCAGGTGCCCAACGTGGTGGTGGTCAATCCGCAGCGGGTACCGGCACGCAGCTTCGCCGAGTTCCAGGCCTACGTGCGGGCCAACCCGGGGCGCCTGAACTACGCGTCGGCCGGCAACGGCACCACCCACCACCTGACGGTCGAGCTCTGGAAGACGCTCACCCGCAGTTTCGCCACGCACATCCCCTATCGCGGCGCCGGGCCGGCGCTGCAGGATCTGCTCGCGGGTCAGGTCGACTTCATGTTCGACGGCCTGGGCAGTGCGATCCCGCAGATCAAGGCCGGCAAGCTGGTGCCGCTCGCGGTCACCTCGGCGCAGCGCTCGCCGGCGCTGCCCGAGGTGCCCACGCTCGATGAGGTCGGGGTCAAGGGCTACTCGGCGCGAACCTGGTACGCGCTCTGGGCGCCGGCCGGCACGCCGCGCGACATCGTGCTGAAGCTGCAACAGGAGACTGCGCGGGCGCTGGCCGGTGCCGAACTGCGCGGCATCTGGCAGGGGCTCGGCGCCGAGGCCGGTGGCCAGCCACCCGAGGAGATGGCGCGCCTCGTCGAGTCCGAGATCGCGAAGTGGGCGAAGGTCGTCCGCGATTCCGGCGCTCGTCTCGATTGATGCGTGCGCAAGCAACCGGCCGCTGATCATCAACGAGCGGCGCGAACGCCGCGGACCCTCCGTTACCCGTCCACGATTCCCGATGCCCGACACTGCCCGCCGTCCCGATGCCAATCTCTACACGGTCCTGTCCGCCGGCTTTCCGGCCGATCGCGAGGCCTGCGCGATCGAGTCCTTCGATGCCGCCGGCAATCCCCGCTACCACCGCTGGTCCGACATCGAGCGCGCCACCGGGCGTCTCGCCAACCTGCTGCGCTCGCTGGCGTTGCCGGCCGGTGCGCGGGTGGCCGTGCAGGTCGAGAAATCGCCCGAGGCGCTGCTGCTCTACCTCGCCACGCTGCGTGCCGGTCTGGTCTATCTGCCGCTGAACAGCGCCTACCAGGCTGCCGAACTCGCCTACTTCCTCGGTGATGCGCAGCCCGCGGTCGTGGTGTGTTCGCCGGCGGCGCGCGAGCGTCTCGGGCCGCTCGCCCGCGAGGCCGGCGTCGCGCATCTGTTCACGCTCGGCGAGCATCAGGAGGGCACGCTGCTGCCCGCGGCCGCTGCTCTGCCCGACCGCTTCCGCACCGTGCGCCGCGATCCCGGTGATCTAGCCGCGATTCTCTACACCTCGGGCACGACCGGGCGCAGCAAGGGCGCGATGCTCTCGCACGAGAACCTCGCCTCCAATGCCCGCGTGCTGCACCACTACTGGCGCTGGCGCCGCGGTGATGTGCTGCTGCATGCGCTGCCGATCTTCCATGTGCACGGCCTGTTCGTCGCCAGTCATGGGGCACTGCTGTCGGGCAGCAAGATGATCTGGCTGGCGCGCTTCGATCCCGCGCAGGTGGTTCGGCATCTGCCCAGGGCCACGGTCTTCATGGGTGTGCCCACGATGTACGTGCGCCTGCTCGATCATCCTGATTTCACCGCCGACTGCGCCGCCGGCATGCGTCTGTTCGTATCCGGCTCGGCGCCGCTGCTGCCCGACACCTTCCGGCAATTCGAGGCGCGCACCGGTCAGCGCATTCTCGAGCGCTACGGGATGTCCGAAACCGTGATGCTCACCTCCAACCCCTGCGACGGCAACCGGGTGGCGGGTACCGTGGGGCTGCCCTTGCCCGGGGTGTCGGTCCGGGTGGTCGACGAGGGCGGGCGCACCTGCGCCGCCGGCGAGATCGGCGGCATCCAGGTGCGTGGGCCCAATGTCTTCGGCGGCTATTGGCGCATGCCCGAGAAGACCCGCGAGGAATTCACCGCCGACCGCTGGTTTCGCACCGGCGATGTGGGCCGGTGGGATGCCAACGGCTATCTGTCGATCGTCGGCCGCAGCAAGGATCTGATCATCTCCGGCGGCTACAACGTGTATCCCAAGGAGATCGAGTCCTGGCTCGACGACATGCCGGGCGTGTTCGAGTCGGCCGTCATCGGGGTGTCGCACCGCGACTTCGGCGAGGCGGTCACCGCGGTGGTCGTGCCACAGCCCGGCGCGGTGCTCGAGGAGGCGGCCCTGATCGCCGCGCTGAAGGCGCGCATCGCCGCGTTCAAGGTGCCCAAGCGCATCCATGTGGTCGCGGAACTGCCGCGCAACGCGATGGGCAAGGTGCAGAAGAACCTGCTGCGCGAGCGCTTTGGCGGCTGACCGGGCGATCGCTGCGGACGGCCGTCGCGGCGCAGCGGGAAGATGCGGCCGCAGGCCTTCAGCCTGGGCAGCCGATGCCGAGCATCAGGGGGCGGGCGAAGGCGCGATCGGCGTCGGCGGCACTCAGGCCGGTCGTCCAGCGGGGCAGGGTGGCGGCTGCGTTGATCATCGAGCCCACGAGGTGGGCTGCCACCGTCGGGTCCAGGGGCCGGATCGAGCCATCGATCAGCCCATCGACCACGAACCAGCGCAGCTGCTCGTTCAGCCGCTCCTGGGTCTGCAGCACGCGTACCCGCCGCTCGGCCGGCAGCGCGCTCACGGCGGTCATCCGCAGCAGCGGGCCCTGCGGCGACAGCTGGTGGCGCACCAGCTGCCGCGCGGTCCGCGCGAGCCGAGCCCAGCCGGTGCCGCCGGCGGCACGGGAGGCGGCGATCGTGTCGCGCAGCGTGGCCTGTGAGCGCTCGAAGCACGCGCCGATCAGGTCTTCCTTGTTGTCGTGATGGTGATAGAAGGAACCTTTGGTCAGATTCAGGCGTGCCGAGATCCTCTCGACCGATGCGCCGCGGAATCCCTGCTCGTTGATCAGCTGGGTCGCGACGCGCAGGAAATCCTGTTCCGGGCCGGCTGCCGCCGCGGATGCCGGCGATGCGTCGACGAGCCCGTCGTCGACCCAGGCCGAGCGGCTGGCGGCAATGCCGTCGAGCACGATGTCGCAGACCCGCTCGGCCATCAGCGCGATGTCGCCGGGATCGACCCGTCGGGCCAGCAGTCGTGAGTTGGCCATCGACAGCAGCAGGTGGGCGCGGGCATTCAGCAGGCCGCGTGCCGTGCCATCCACCGAGCCCTCGAGCAGTCGGCGCACGCAGCGGAACATCGCGCCGTAGGCCTCGAAGACCGCGGGAGCGTGCGAGGGCGGCAAGGCGCGGATCTCGTTGTAGCTGACCAGCGCCGGCCGCTCGCCGAGCACGATCGCCTGCTCGATCGCGTAGGAGCCCCGAATGAAGGCGGCCACGCGCTCGCGCAGCGCCGGCTGCGATGCCGCGGCCAGCGCCACCTCGGTCTGGACCTCGATCGCACGCAGGAAGCAGGCGCTGGCGAGATCCTCCTTGCGCTTGTAGTAGTAGGTGATGCTGTTGGTGGCCAGACCGAGCTCCCGGCCGACTTCGGCCAGCGTGGCGCCCTTCACGCCGTGCTCGTTGAAGACGCGCGCCGCCGCCTCGAGTACCGCCTCGCGCTTGCGCAGGAAGCGCTGGGTCTGGGCGGGCTGAGCCGAGAAAGCATCGAGCCGGTCGTTCATTGGAGCGTTCTCAGCGCGGGGGGCGGTACGACCTGACGAAGGCGGCTCGGATGGATGGGGGCGGGCCGGACTGCCGGGCCTGTCGACACGGATGACCGCTGCGAACCCGCTCAGGCGGGATGCAGGTGGCAGGCCACCGTCCGGCCGCTCGCGTTGCTGACGAGTGGCGGCTCTTCGCTGCGGCAGCGCTCGCTGGCATGCGGACAACGGGTGTGAAAGCGGCAGCCGCTCGGCGGCGATAGCGCGCTCGGGACCTCGCCGGAGACCACCACCCGCTCCCGACGCGCCTCGACCGCGGCATCGGCAACCGGGATCGCTGCAAGCAGTGCCTGCGTGTAGGGATGCAGCGGTTCGCGGTAGAGGTCGTCGCGCGAGGCGATCTCGACGATCTTGCCGAGGTACATCACCGCGATCCGGTCGCTGATGTGGCGCACCACCGCGAGGTCGTGCGCCACGAAGACATAGGACAGTCCGAGGCGCTCCTGCAGGTCCATGAAGACATTGACCACCTGCGCCTGGATGGAGACGTCGAGCGCCGATACCGGCTCGTCGCAGACGATGAGCCCGGGCTCGAGGGCAAGCGCCCGGGCGATGCCGATGCGCTGGCGCTGACCTCCCGAGAACTCGTGCGGATAGCGTTCGGCCATGTCCGGCAGCAGACCGACCATCGCCAGCAGCGCGGCGATGCGCGTCTCGTAGGCGGCGCGGTCGGCATCCAGGCCATGCACCTGCAGCGGCTCGCCGACGATGTCGCGCACCCGCATGCGCGGATTCAGCGAACCATAGGGGTCCTGGTAGACCATCTGCATCCGGCGCCGGATCGGCCGCATCTGCCCGCGATCGAGGTGCGTGATGTCCTGGCCTTCGAAGACGATGCTGCCGGCGGTCGGGTCGAGCATGCGCAGGATGGCCAGCCCGGTGGTCGATTTGCCGCAGCCGCTCTCGCCGACCAGACCGAGCGTTTCGCCGCGCTTCAGGCTGAAGGACACGCCGTCGACCGCGTGAACCGTGGCCACACGCTTCTGGACGATCACCCCGCGGGTGACCGGAAAGTGCACCTTCAGATCGCGCACCGAGAGGATGTCATCGGACGGCGCGACGGGTGCGCCTGTGTCGTGACGCGGAGCTTGAGCGGTCTCAATCATCGACGAAGCAGGCCTTCTGGTGGTGGGGGGCGATCTCGCGCAGCACCGGACGCTCGCTGCGGCAGCGCTCGCTCGCGAGCTTGCAGCGGGCGGCGAAGGCGCAGCCCGGCGGCAGCGCCGCGAGATCGGGCGGCGATCCCTCGATCGGCACCAGTCGGCGCCGGGTGTCGCCGTCGAGCCGTGGGATCGAGGCCATCAGCCCGCGGGTGTAGGGATGCGCGGGCCGCGCGTAGAGCTCCGCCGCCGGAGCGGTCTCGACCACCCGCCCGCCGTACATCACGATCACCCGGTTGGCGTAGCGCGCCACCACGCCGAGGTCGTGGGTGATCAGGATCAGCGCGGAGTTGGCCTTCTTCGCGAGGTCCTGCAGCAGATCGAGGATCTGCGCCTGCACGGTCACGTCGAGCGCGGTGGTGGGCTCGTCGGCGATGATCAGCTGCGGCTCGCAGGCCAGCGCCATCGCGATCATGGCCCGCTGCCGCATGCCGCCCGAGAACTGGTGCGGGTAGGCGTTGACCCGCGCGGCGGCATCCGGAATGCGCACCAGGCCCAGCAGCTCGCGGGCACGCGCCAGCGCCCCCTCCCAGGGGGTGCCCCGGTGCAGATTGACCGGTTCGCCGATCTGCCGCCCCACGGTGATCGCCGGGTTCAGCGAGGACATCGGCTCCTGGAAGATCATCGCGATCCGGTTGCCCCGGATCGCGCGGATGCCGCGGTCGTCGAGACCGAGCAGGTCGCTGCCATCGAAGAGGATCTGACCGCTCACGATGCGGCCCGGCGGATCGGGGATCAGCCGCAGGATCGACAGCGCGGTGACGCTCTTGCCCGAGCCCGACTCGCCGACGATGGCGACGGTCTCGCCGGCGGCGACGTCGAAGGAAACATCGTCGACCGCGGTGACCGTGCCGCGTTCGGTGCGAAAACGGGTGGTCAGACCACGGACGCTGAGCAGAGGCTGGCTCATCAGGAAGCGCCTGTCGGTGTCGGAGCCGGGAGGTTGGCGATCACTTGAAACCCATCTTCTGCTTGAGTTCCTGGTCGACCCACATCCGCGCGTAGATCGGGCCCGGTCGGACCGCACCCGCGCGCAGTTCGCCGCCGTAGTTCTTGACCCAGGGCCACCACGCCACGTAGGTGTAGCCGGTGGGCAGCCAGATGTAGGGCGCCTTGTCGAGCACCTCGCGGGTCATCTCCCTGAGCATCTGCTGGCGTTTGCCCTCGTCACGCTCGGCGTACATCGCCCAGACCTTCTTGTCGAGTGCCGGGTCGGAGTATTTCGAGGGATTCCAGAGCTGCCCGGTGACGAAGCTCTTGCGGATCGAGGTGCTCGGGTTGGTGTGGCCGTTGTCCATGAAGTAGCCCGGCCCGTGCGTGCTCGAGGTCATTCGGGACAGGAAGGCGCCGTACTCGAGCGGCTCGATCTGCAGTTTCACGCCGACCTTCTCGAGGTAGGCCGCGACCATCGGCAGCAGGTCCATGTGCACCGGGCTGCACGAGCAGACCTGCACCTTGAAGCTGAAGCCGTTGGGATGGCCGGCCTCGGCCAGCAGCCGCCGGGCCTTGGCCGGATCGAAGGTGAACAGCTCCTTGACCGAGTCGGGCATCGCCGACAGCGGCTCGTAGTAACCGGTGTAGTCCGGATGCATCGGATAGCCGAGCATCTCGGCGTTGCCGCCCCAGAAGGACTTGACGATCTCCTGCTTGTTGACCGCCATGTTCAGCGCGCGGCGCACACGGATGTCGTCGAAGGGCTTCTGGTCGACCCGCATCGCGAGGAAGGTGCCCACCATCGCGAGCGACCGGTCCCACTTGAGTTGCGGCGCGTTCTTCTTCAGTTCGTCGACCGCGCTCCAGCGCACCGCTTCGTGGATGTCGAGCCGGCCGGTGCGCAGCGCGGCATAGGAGGCCGCCTCGTCTTTCATGGTCCGGTAGATCACGCGGTCGACGAAGGGGATCTTGTACTGCTGGCCGCCGAGGGTCTCGCGGTCCCAGTAGTTGGGATTCTTCGTGAACGTGGTCTGGTTGCCATTGATGAAGTCGGTCAGCATGAACGGACCGGTGCCGTTATGGTTTCTCCAGTCCTTGGCGCCGGCGGCGATCACCTCCCTGGGGAAGATGCCCGAGTAGTAGCCCCAGCCGAAGCGGTAGTCCCATTCGGCGAAGAAGTCCTTGAAGGTGAAGACCACGGTGTGGCGGTCGGTGGCTTCCACCTTCGTGATGTGGTCGAAGAAGGTGGGCACCTTCTTCGGGCTGCTGTTCAGATGGTTGTAGGTGAAGACGACATCGTCGGCGACCAGTTCGCGCGCCGCCATCACGCCCTTCTTCTCGGGGAACATCACGCCCTTGCGCAGCCTGATCTCCACGCGCAGCGGGTTCTCCATCCAGCGCCAGCTCTCGGCGAGCTCGCCGCGGATCGCATCGAGCGGCAGCCAGGCATCGGCGACGAACTGGTGCCTGCCGCCGGCCTTGCGCGACTTGGAGAGGTCGGCCGAGAACAGCTGCTCGAAGTACTGGCCGCTGTCGTGGTTGGCCTTCCAGTTCCAGTCGGCCGGGTCCCAGGTCAGCGCGTTGATCGTGTAGTAGACATTGGCGATGTTGACCGTGCCGCCGTATTGCGGCCGCTCGGCGGCCTGCTGCGCGAGCGCTGGCGACGCCGTTGCGAGCAGCGCGGCGCCCAGGGCGCCCGCGCGCACGGCCCTGGCCAGGGTGAATGGCTTCATGGCTGTCTCCTTCGGGGTGGCGGGCGGCCAGAGGCGGCCGCCGGTTGCTCGGTCAACGATCCCGGCGCGCGACCTCGGTCAACGATCGAGGTCCGCGAAGCCGGCCTTTCAGCGGAAACCCATCTTCTGCTTCAGTTCCTGGTCGATCCAGAGCCGCGAGTAGATCGGGCCCGGGCGCACCGCGCCGGCACGCAGCTCGCCGTTGTAGTTCTTCACCCAGGGCCACCAGGCGGTGTAGACGTAGGGCGTGGGCAGCCAGATGTAGGGCGCCTTGTCGAGCATCTCGCGGGTCATCTCCTTGAGCATCTGCTGGCGCTTGCGCTCGTCGCGCTCGCCATACATCGCCGCCACCTTGCGGTCGAGCGCCGGATCCGAGTAGTTCGACGGATTCCAGGTCTGGCCGGTGACGAAGCTCTTGCGGATCGTCGTGGTCGGATTGGTGTGGCCGTTGTTCATGAAGTAGCCCGGGCCGTTCGTCTTGGAGGTCATCCGCGACAGGAAGGCGCCGTACTCCAGCGGCTCGAGCTGCATCTTCACGCCGACCTTTTCGAGGTAGGCGGCGACCATCGGCGCGAGCTCCATGTGGACCGGGCTGTTGGCGTTGACCTGCGCCTTGAAGGTGAAGCCCTTCGGGAAGCCGGCTTCGGCGAGCAGCTTCCTCGCCTTGTCGGGGTCGTAGGTGAAGAGCTCCTTGACGGTATCCGGCATCGCCGACAGCGGCTCGTAGTAGCCGTCGTAGTCGAGGTGCATCGGGTAGCCGAAGAGCTCGGCGTGGCCGCCCCAGAAGGACTTGACGATCTCCTGCTTGTTGACCGCCATGTTGAGCGCGCGGCGCACGCGGATGTCGTCGAAGGGCTTCTGGTCGACGCGCATCGCGAGGAAGGTGCCGTCGGTGGCCAGCCAGCGCGACCACTTCAGCTGCGGCGCGTTCTTTTTCAGCTCGTCGACCGCGCTCCAGCGGATCGCCTCCATGATGTCGAGCTTGCCGGTGCGCAGCGCCGCGTAGGCCGCAGCCTCGTCCTTGATCGTGCGGTAGGTCAGGCGGTCGATGAAGGGCAGCTTGTAGGGCTGGCCGGCGAGGTTCTCGCGGTCCCAGTAGTTGGGATTCCGGACGAAGGTGGTCTGGTTGCCGTTGACGAACTCGGTCAGCATGAACGGACCGGTGCCGTTGTGGTTCTTCCAGTCCTTGATGCCGGCGGCCACCACCTCGCGGGGAAAGATGCCCGAGAAGTAACCCCAGCCGAAGCGGTAGTCCCACTCGGCGAAGAACTCCTTGAAGGTGAACAGCACCGTGTGGCGGTCGGTGGCCTCGACCTTCGTGATGTGATCGAAATAGGTCGGGATCTTCTTCGGGCTGTTGTTCAGCGTGTTGTAGGTGAAGACGACATCGTCGGCGACCAGCTCGCGTGCAGCCATCACGCCTTTCTTCTCGGGGAACATCACGCCCTTGCGCAGCTTCACCTCGAGACGCAGCGGGTTTTCCAGCCAGCGCCAGGTCTCGGCGAGCTCGCCGCGGATCGCATCGAGCGGCAGGTAGGCATCCGCGTAGAAGGGATGCTTGCCGCCGGCCTTGCGCGACTTGGAGAGGTCGGCCGCGAACAGCTGCTCGAAGTACTGGCCGGTGTCGTGGTTGGCCTTCCAGTTCCAGTCGGCCGGATCCCAGGTGAGTGCGCTGATCGTGTAGTAGACCGTGGCGACATTCAGCGTGCCGCCGTACTTCGGCGCTTCGGCGGGTGCCTGCGCGAGCGCGGCGCCAGGGCCGAGCGCCAGCGCCACGGCCGTGGCGGCTGCGCGGGCCAGGGATCGGAGCGTGGTTCGTGACATCGACATCTCCTCGGGTGAAACATGTGCCGCCCCGCAGCGGGCGGGGCGGCGCAGATGGAAGGGCATCAGCGGATCTCGTGACGGTGTGGGGTCGCGGGTTGCGTGACCGATGGTCAGCGCGAGCCGCGCAGTCGCGGGTCGAGCAGGTCGCGAAGCGCGTCGCCGAACACGTTGGTTGCGTACACAACCACCGTCAGGCACAGGCCAGGCGCGAGCGCCAGCCACGGCCCCTGGAACATGTAGGTGCGACCGGCGCCCGACAGCATGCCGCCCCACGTGGGTGCCGGCGGCGGCACGCCGAGCCCCAGGAACGACAACCCGGACTCGGCGAGGATCACGGCGCCCACGCGGGTGGTGAACAGCACGATGATCGGCGGCAGGATGTTGGGCAGGATGTGGCGCAGCAGGATGCGCCGGGTGCCCGCGCCGATGGATTGGGCGGCATGCACGTACATGTTCTCGCGCACCGACACCACCGCGCTTCGGATGATGCGCGAGCCGGCGATCCCGAGCAGCAGGCCGAGGGTGCCGATGATCTGCGGCATGCCCGGGCCGAGCACCGACACCACGACGATCAGGATGATCAGGTCGGGAAAGCTCATCCAGGCGTCGACCACGCGCTGGGTGACCATGTCGGTCTTGCCACCGAGGTAGCCGGTGAGAATGCCGATCACGACCGACACCACCGTGGCGAGCGTGGCGGCCGACAGTCCGATGATCACCGACAGCTGCGCGCCGTACAGGCAGCGCGACAGCATGTCGCGGCCGAGATTGTCGGTGCCGAAGGGATACTCGAGCGAGGGCGGCTTCAGGCGGTTGATCGGGCTGATCTCGTTCATGCCGTAGGGCGCGAGCACGTCGGCGAAGATCCCGCAGAACAGAAAGATCAGGAACACCACGCCGCCGGCCGCACCCAGCGGCTTGGTGCGAAACAGCCTCGAGAGGAAGCCCGGCGGCTTCGGGCGCGCGACGGCGCCCGGGGAGGTGGCGACGGCGCTCATCAGCGAACCCTCACACGCGGGTCGAGCAGGCCGTAGCTCAGGTCGACCACCAGGTTGATCAGCATCACCGCGAGACCGGTCACGAGAAACACGCCGGTGATGATCGGGTAGTCGCGCTGATTCACGGCATCGAGCAGCAGCGTGCCCATGCCGGGGATGCCGAAGATCTGCTCGATGATGACTGCGCCGCCGATCACCAGCGGCGCCTGCAGGCCGATCAGGGTGATCACCGGAATCAGCGCGTTGCGCAGCGCGTGGCGGAACACCACGAGCCGCTCGGGCAGGCCCTTGGCCGCCGCGGTGCGGATGTAGTCCTGACGCAGCACCTCCAGCATCATCGTGCGGGTCATGCGCATGGTCACCGCCGACAGCGCGGCGCCGAGCACTGCCGCCGGCACCAGCATCTGTTGCAGATTGCCCCAGGGGTCCTCGGTGAAGGGGATGTAGCTCACCTCGGGCGACCAGCCCCAGAAGATCGAGGGGATCACCACGACCATCGTGCCCAGCCAGAAACTCGGCACCGCCAGCAGCAGGATCGAAAAGGAGCGGGCGATGTAGTCGCCGGCGGTGTCCTGGCGGATCGCCGAGTAGATCCCCACCGGCAGCGCGATGCTCAGGCCGATCAGGATCGCGATCAGGCCGAGCTCGAAGGTGGCCGGGATGCGTTCGATGAGCCGGTCGACGACCGGCGTGGACTGCCACAGCGAGATACCGAGATCGCCGCGCAGCAGATTGCCGACCCAGGTGAGGTACTGCGACCAGAGCGGTTTGTCGAGTCCGAGCGCCTGCACCAGCGCCTCGCGGTCCATCTTGCCGGCGCTGATGTCGTTCTGGCTGAGCATCAGGTCGATGATGTCGCCGGGGATCAGCCGCACCGTGGTGAACACGATGATGCTGGCGAAGATCAGCGTCGGGATCAGCGCCAGCAGTCGGCGCAGGATGTAGGCCTGCATACGCTCAGAGCCTGCACGGTGCGGCGCGGCGGCCGCACGGGGTGGCCGCGATGACGCCCGACAGCCTTGACGTACCCGCGGTACGAGCGGCGCACGCACGAGGCGCCGGCAAGGTGCGCACGGCACGCTGGGCGAGGTCCGGAAGCATGGGTCTCCTCCTGGCGGCGCCTCCGCTTCCTGGGGGAAGTCTGGCGAGGTCTCGGGTCACTGTAGAGCACAAGACGAAGCCGGCGCAAGGCGGGCCCGGACACTTTTCGCAGGCCCCGGAGGGCACATACCGGAAATTCGAAATTCGTCCAAGGGGCGGCTTTCGGCCGGTCGGCGCGGCCCACCCGGGGCTTGTGGCAAAGTTGCGGCTGCCTCGAGCCTGGCGTCGCGCCCCTGCCGCGAGGCCACGCGCGAGCGCATCTTTCCAGGCTTTCCGGAGTCCGCGATGAACAGCGTCAGCAGCGCCACCGACGGCGAATCCCTCGAGTCCTTCCGCGCGCAGTGCCGCGCCTGGCTCGAAGCCAACTGTCCGCCCGAGATGCGCCAGCCGGTCACCAGCGAGAACGACACCTGCTGGGGCGGGCGCAACTTCGTGTTCCAGTCGCAGGCCCAGCGCACCTGGATGCTGCGGATGGCCGATCAGGGCTGGACCGTGCCCGACTGGCCGCGCGAGTACGGCGGCGCCGAGCTGTCGAAGGCGCAGGTCAAGGTGCTCCGTGAGGAGATGCGCGCGCTCGGCTGCCGCTCGCCGCTCGACAGTTTCGGCATCTGGATGCTCGGGCCGGCGCTGCTGCGCTACGGCAATGCCGAGCAGAAGGCGGAGCATCTGCCGCGCATCGCGCGCGGCGAGATCCGCTGGTGCCAGGGCTACTCGGAGCCCAACGCCGGCTCCGATCTCGCCTCGCTCGCCACCCGCGCCGACCTGCAGGGCGACCACTTCCTGGTCAATGGCCAGAAGATCTGGACTTCCTATGCGGACAAGGCCGACTGGATCTTCTGCCTGGTACGCACCGATTTCTCGGCGAAGAAGCACGAGGGAATCAGCTTTCTGCTCTTCGACATGGCCTCGCCCGGCGTCAGCACGCGCCCGATCCTGCTGATCTCCGGCAAGTCGCCTTTCTGCGAGAGCTTCTTCGACAACGTGCAGGTGCCTCGACGCAACCTGGTCGGCGAACTCAACCGCGGCTGGGAGATCGCCAAGTACCTGCTCACGCACGAGCGAGCCTCGATCAGCGGCATGGGCACGCGCAGCGCCGGGCGGGGCTTGTCGGTGTCCGCGCTCGCTGCCGCCGGCGCCGATGCGCAGGGCCGGCTCGCCGATCCGCTGCTGCGCGCCCAGCTCGCGCAGTTCGAGGTCGACGAGGCGGCCTTCGCGCTGATGCTCGAGCGCACAGGCGACCTCGCCCGTCAGGGGCAGTCCGACCCGGCCTTCTCGTCGGCGCTGAAGTACTACGGCTCCGAGCTGAACAAGCGCCGCCACGAGCTCGCGATGCAGGCCGCCGGTAGCGATGCGCTCGAGTGGGAGAGCGAACGCTCCGACGAAGGCGCGCTCGCGCGCAGCTGGTTGCGCACCAAGGCCAATTCGATCGAGGGCGGCACCAGCGAGGTCCAGCTGAACATCGTCGTCAAGCGCATCCTGGGGCTGCCGGGGGCCTGAGCCGTCGGTCGTGCCACCCGCCGACGCTGCCAGCGCTCACCGCATCCCGACGGCCCGCCGCCACGTACCCTGCAAGGACATCCCCACCATGGCCCTCAGCCTCGACGAATCCCAGCGCCTGCTGCTCGACTCGGCGCGCAGCTTCATCGGCGAGCGCGCCCCGGTCGCCCACCTGCGGCGCCTGCGCGACAGCCGCGACCCCGATGGCTTCGACCGTGAGCTCTGGCGCGAGTTCGCGCGCATGGGCTTCGCGGGCGTGCTGGTGCCCGAGGCTCACGGCGGCCTCGGCCTGGGCCTCGTCGAGGCGGGCATCATCGCCGAGAGCCTCGGCCGCACACTCGCGCCGTCGCCTTTCCTCGCCACCGCGGTGCTCGGCGTGAGCGCGCTGCGGCAGGCCGACGATCCCGAGCGGTTCGCCGCCGAGCTCGCCAGGGTCGCGGGCGGCGATCGGCTGCTCGCGCTCGCCCTCGATGAGAACACGCGGCACCGGCCCGGCGACTTCGCGTGCCGTGCCTCGCCGGCGGGCGACGGCTACCGGCTGGAGGGCGCGAAGGTGTTCGTCGTCGACGGCCACGTCGCCGATCTGTTGATCGTTGCGGCCGCAACCGATGATGGCTGCACGGTGCTGCTTGGCGTCGACCGCGACCAGCCCGGCGTCAACGTGGAGCGCACGGTCATGGTCGATGCACACAACGCCGCGCGCCTGCGCTTCGATGGCGTCGCCGTGTCGGGCGCTCGGGTGATCGTCGGCCCGGCGCGCGGCGCGGCAGCGCTCGATGCGGTGCTGGAGGCCGGGCGCGCGGTGGTCGCCGCCGAGATGCTCGGCGCAGGCGACGAGGCCTTCGCGCGCACGCTCGCCTACCTGAAGGAGCGGCGCCAGTTCGGCCGCGCGATCGGCGAGTTCCAGGCGCTGCAGCATCGCGCCGCGGTGCTGTACACCGACCTCGAACTCGCCCGCGCCGCGGTGATCAAGGGGCTGCAGGCCGCGCACGAAGGTGGTCCGCAGACCGCCCGCTGGGTCTCGGTGGCCAAGGCCAAGGCCTGCCAGGCCGCCGGCCTCGCGGTGCAGGAGGGGGTGCAGATGTTCGGCGGCATGGGCATGACCGATGCCGTCGACCAGGGTCTGTTCATGAAGCGCGTGCGGGTGCTCCAGGAGCTGCTGGGCGATGCCGCGTTCCATGGCGATCGGCTGGCGCGGCTGAACGGCTACTGACCGGCGGGGCGGCTCGGGGCGCCGCGCAGGGTCGTCCCGGCCAACGGCTCCGGCGGCGTGAGCCGGGTGCGGCGCAAGCCCGAGCGCCCCGATCCGCCATCGGGTCGGGCGGCCTGTGGGCGGTGCTAGGATCACCGGTTTCCGAAGATCCCGGCTCTCCCACCATGCTCTGGATGCGTTTCTCGCACGACGGTCGCCACGGCTTCGGCCGGCTCGACGGCGATCACGTCGTCGTTCACCACGGCGATCTCTTCGACGCCCCCACGCCCACCGGCGAGGTGCTGGCCGCCAGCACCGTCACCTGGCTCGCCCCCTGCGAACCGGGCGCCTTCGTGTGCCTCTGGAACAACTTCCACGCGGCGGCCGCGAAGCAGTCGCTGGCGATTCCCGCCGAGCCGCTCTGGGTCTTCAAGGGCGCAGCCGCGCTGTCGGCGCACGAGCGCCCGATCGTCGCGCCCGCGCCGCAGGTCTACGACGGCCGGGTGGTCTTCGAAGGTGAACTCGGCATCGTCATCGGTCGCCACTGCCGCAACGTCGACGAGGCCGATGCCGCAGACGGCATCTTCGGCTACACCTGCGTCAACGACGTGACCGCGCTCGAGCTGATCGGCCGCGACCCGGCCTTCGCCCAATGGACCCGCGCCAAGAGTTTCGAGGGCTTCGGCCCGTTCGGGCCGGTGATCGCCACCGGCCTCGATCCGATGGCGCTCACGGTGCGTACGCTGGTCGGCGGGCGCGAGCGTCAGAACTACCCGGTATCCGACATCGTCTTTGCGCCCGCGCAGATCGTCGCGCGGCTGTCGCGCGAGTTCACGCTGCGCCCGGGCGACGTGATCGCCTGCGGCACCTCGGTTGGCGTGCTGCCGATGCGCGACGGGCAGGTCGTCGAGGTGAGCATCGAAGGGATCGGCACGCTGCGCAATACCTACCGGAGCACCCCATGAAGATCACCATCGTTGGCGCCGGTGCGATCGGCGGCTACCTCGGCGCGCGTCTGGCGCTCGCTGGCGAGGATGTCACCTTCGTGGCGCGCGGGCCCAATCTCGCGGCGCTGCGCGCCGATGGCATCCGCCTGATCGAGGAAGACGGCACCGAGCGCGTCGCGCACCCGGTGCGCGCGGTGCAGTCGATGGCCGACGCCGGTCCGCAGGACTATGTGCTGCTCACGCTGAAGGCCCACCAGGTCGAGGCGGTGGCGGCCGACATGCGCGGCCTCTTCGGCCCCGACACCGCGGTCGTGACGATGCAAAACGGCATCCCGTGGTGGTACTTCCACCAGCTCGGCGGCGAATTCGACGGCCGGTCGGTTACGATGGTCGACCCGCGGGGCGTGATCGCCGCGAACATCGACAACGCGCGCATCATCGGCTCGGTGGTGTATCCGGCGAGCGAGCTGGTCGCACCCGGCGTGGTCAAGGTCATCGAGGGCAACCGCTTCTCGCTCGGCGAGCCCGACAACAGCCGCAGCGAGCGTGCCGTTCGCCTGTCGGAGGCGATGATCCGTGCCGGTTTCAAGTCGCCGGTGTCCACTGACCTGCGCGGCGAGATCTGGCTCAAGCTCTGGGGCAACCTGACCTTCAATCCGGTCAGTGCGCTCACCCATGCCACGCTTGCCGGCATCTGCCGCTTTCCGCTGACCCGCGAACTCGCGGCGGGCATGATGCGCGAGGCGCAGGCGGTGGCCGAGCGCCTGGGCGCGCGGATGCGGGTGTCGATCGACAAGCGCATCGCCGGCGCCGAGGCGGTGGGCGAGCACAAGACCTCGATGCTGCAGGATGTCGAGCGCGGTCGTGCGCTCGAGCTCGACGCGCTGCTCGGAACGGTGGTGGAGCTTGCGCGCATGACCGGCGTCGAGACCCCGCGCATCGACGCGATCTACGCCTGCACCTCGCTGCTCGCGGCCACGCTCGCGCAGCAGCAGGGCCACCTCGAGATCCAGCGCGCGGGCTGAGCCGGGTGCGGGCCACCGGCCCGTCATCCGGCTCGTGACGCAACGCCCGTGGCGCGGCGCGCGGCGCAGGTCCGTCGATCAGTCCGCGGCGCGGGCCCCGCCGCGCAGCGCGCGCAGGCCCCGGCTGAGCGGTTGCCAGAACAGCATCGCGAAGCCCAGCGTCATCAGCGAGCCCACCAGGCCGTTGGCCCAGAAGATCGTCAGGCTGCCCTGCGACAGCAGCATCGCCTGACGGAAGCTGGATTCGGCCATGTCGCCAAGCACCAGCGCGAGCACCAGCGGCGCCAGCGGGTAGCCGAGTTTCTTGAAGACATAGCCGAGCAGCCCGAAGACCAGCATCAGCGCGACATCGAAGAGCGCGTTGTGCACCGTGAAGGCGCCGATCGCGCAGATCACCAGGATCACCGGCGCGATGATCGCGAACGGAATCCGCAGGATCGCCGCCCACCAGGGCACCGTGGTGAGCACCACCAGCAGGCCGACGATGTTGCCGAGGTACATGCTGGCGATCAGGCCCCAGACGAAGTCCTTCTGCTCGACGAAGAGCAGCGGCCCGGGCTGCAGCCCCCAGATCAGCAGGCCGCCAAGCAGCACCGCGGCGGTGGGCGAACCCGGGATACCGAGCGTGAGCATCGGCAGCAGCGCACTGGTGCCGGCGGCGTGCGCGGCGGTTTCGGGGGCGACCACGCCCTCGATCTCGCCCTTGCCGAAACGCGGCCCGTTGCGCGACATCCGCTTGGCAATGCCGTAGCTCATGAACGAGGCCGGCGTGGCGCCACCCGGCGTGATGCCCATCCAGCAGCCGATCAGCGTGCCGCGCAGCGCAGTGGCCCAGTAGCGCGGCAGCTGTTTCCAGGTTTCGAGCACCACCCGCGCGCTGATGCGCGCGCGACCGCCGCGAAAGGCCAGACCCTCTTCCATCGTGGCAAGGATCTCGCCGACACCGAACAGGCCGATGACCGCGACCAGGAAGTCGAAGCCGCGCAGCAGTTCATGCTGGCCGAAGGTGAGGCGCAACTGCCCGGTCACGGTGTCCATGCCCACCGCCGCGAGCGCAAAGCCCAGCATCATCGCAGCGATCGTCTTCCAGGCCTTGGCCTGGGTCATGCCGACGAAGCTGCAGAAGGTCAGGAACTGCACCGCGAAGAACTCGGCCGGGCCGAACTCGAGCGCGAACTTCGCGACCACCGGGGCGAGGAAGGTGACCATCAGCACCGCGAGCAGCGCACCGACGAAGGAGCCGGTGAAGGCGGCGGTGAGCGCCTCGCCGGCTCGGCCCTGCTGCGCCATCGGATAGCCGTCGAAGGTGGTGGCCACCGACCAGGGCTCGCCCGGGATGTTGAACAGGATCGAGGTGATCGCGCCGCCGAACAGTGCCCCCCAGTAGATGCACGACAGCATGATGATCGCGGTCGCCGGCGGCATCGTGAACGTGAGCGGCAGCAGGATCGCCACGCCATTGGCGCCGCCCAGGCCGGGCAGCACCCCGATCAGCACGCCGAGCAGGATGCCCAGCAGCATGAAGCCGAGGTTGGGAAGCGTGAGCGCGACCGAGAAGCCGTGCAGCAGATTGCCGAGTTCGTCCATCTAGAATCCCAGCAGGCGCTCGAGCGGGCCCTTGGGCAGCGGCACGAGGAACCAGCGTTCGAAGAGCATGAAGAGCATCAGCGGTACGCCGAGCGCCACCGGCAGCGTGCGCAGCCAGGTGAAACGGCCGTGGCGGCGCATGAACCAGCCGATGAAGAGGGCTGACGCGACATAGATGCCGGCCGCATAGATGGCCGCCACGTACACGCAGGTGGGCCCGAAGACCTGGCCCACGCGGGCAAGCTGCTCGCGGGTGGCAAAGGCCTCGCTGCCGGTCGCGGCGCGCTGGCGAAGCGCATCGACCAGACCCACGATGCCGGCTGCGGCGAGCGCCAGGCCGATGTAGAAGGGGAAGTAGCCAGCCTGCGGGCCGTCCTCGGCCCAGCCCGCGCCGATGCGCAGGCTGTCGATGGCGACCACCGCGCCGACGGCGAGGAAGACGAGGGCGGTCAGGCCCTCGGCCTGCCAGATGCGCAGGCGCGAGGGGGTCTCGCCGGGGTCGGATCCGGACACGACGGGCGGCCGGTCAGCGGGCGATGAAGCCGGCTTCCTGCATCAGGTTGCGATGCAGGGTTTCGGCCTTGCCGAGCCACTCGACATAGTCCTTGCCGGTGAGGAAGCTGTCCTTGAAGGCGCCCTTCTCGACGAACTCCTTCCAGTCCGGCGTGGCGCGGACCTTGCGGAACAGCTCGACGTAGAAGCCGACCTGCTCGGGCGTGGCGCCGGGCGGCATGAAGATGCCGCGCAGCATCAGGTAATCGACGTCGACCCCGGCCTCCTTGCACGAGGGAATGTCGTTCCAGGACTGGGTCTCGGTCACTTTCGCCTTGAAGGGCATGCGCTCGTCATCGAGCACGCACAGCGGGCGCAGCTTGCCGGCACGCCAGTGCGCAACCGCCTCGATCGGGTTGTTGACGGTGGAACTCACATGCTTGCCGACGAGCTGCACCGCGACGTCGCCGCCGCCCTTGAAGGGCACGTAGGTGAACTTGCGACCGGCCACTTTCTCGAGCGCCACCGTGATGATCTGGTCTTCCTGGCGCGAGCCGGTACCGGCCATCTTGAAGGTGTTGGGCGGCGCGGCCTTCACGGCCTCGAGATACTCGCGCGCGGTCTTGTAGGACGACTCGGCGTTGACCCACAGCACGAACTGGTCGAGCGCGAGCATCGCCACCGGCGTCATGTCCTTCCAGTTGAAGGGCACGCCGGTGCCCAGAGGGGTGGTGAACAGGTTCGAGAGGGTGATGACGATCTTGTGCGGCTCGCCGCGCGCGCTCTTGACGTCGAGAAAGCCCTCGGCGCCGGCACCGCCCGACTTGTTGACGACCACCAGCGGCTGCTTCATCAGCGAGTGCTTGCTGATCACGCCTTGCAGGAAGCGCGCCATCTGATCGGCGCCGCCGCCGGTGCCGGCCGGCACCACGAACTCGACCGGCTTGGTGGGCTCCCAGGCCGCGGCCATCGGCGCGGCGACCAGGCTGACGGCGAGCAGCGCCGCGCGGGTGAGACGGTTCAGGCGGATCGTGGCCGGCCGCAGGATGCGAAGGGCGCTTGAGTCGGTCATTTGCGCGGTTCCTGACTGATTTCGAAGGCGCGAATGGTACGTGCTGGACGGCCTAGTAGAATCAATGGTTTCGTTTTTTGCTCAGGGATTGCCCACATGTCCGATGCACGCACGCTCACCGATCTCATCGCCGCCGGTGCCGACACCGATGCCGCACTCACCGCCCCGGGGGGTGTCGCGCTGACTTTCGCAGGGCTGCGTGCGCTGGTGGCCGACACCGTGGCGGCGCTGAATGCCACCGGCATCGGCCGCGGCGACCGGGTGGCCATCGTGCTCAACAACGGCCCGGAGATGGCGACCGCCTTCATCGCGGTGGCCGCGGGCGCGGCGTCGGCGCCGCTCAATCCCGCCTACCGGGCCGACGAGTTCGAGTTCTACCTCTCGGACCTGAACGCGAAGGGCCTGATCGTCGAGGCCGGCAGCAGCTCGCCCGCGGTCGAGGTGGCGCGCAAGCTCGGGGTGCGCGTGATCGAGCTGCAGCCGCAGCGGGAACGCGGTGCCGGCGCCTTCACGCTGGCCCCGGGCCCGGCGGCGGCCGCGGCCACGCCCGGCTGCGCCCAGCCCGACGACGTGGCGCTGGTGCTGCACACCTCGGGCACCACCTCGCGCCCGAAGATCGTGCCGCTGTCGCAGCGCAACGTCTGCGCCTCGGCGCGCAACATCCGCGGCTTTCTCGGTCTCACCGCCCGGGACCGCGGGCTGAACATCATGCCGCTCTTTCACATCCACGGCCTGATCGCCGGCATCCTCGCGCCGCTCTCGGCGGGCGGGCAGGTCTGCTGCACCCCCGGCTTCAACGCGCTGAAGTTCTTCGGCTGGATGGAGGAGGCGAGGCCCACCTGGTACACCGCCGTGCCCACGATGCACCAGGCCATCCTCGGGCGCGCAGCCAACAATCGGGCGGTCATCGAGGCGAACCCGCTGCGCTTCATCCGGTCGTCCTCGTCGGCGATGCCCACCCAGGTGATCCGCGAGATCGAGCAGGTCTTCGGGGCGCCGCTGGTCGAGTCCTACGGCATGACCGAGGCCGCCCACCAGATGGCGGCCAACCCGCTGCCGCCGCGCGAGCGCAAGCCCGGTTCGGTGGGTATCGCCGCCGGTCCCGAGGTCGCCATCATGGATCCCGATGGCCGTCTGCTGGCGGCTGGCGAGACCGGCGAGATCGTGATCCGCGGCGAGAACGTGACGGCCGGCTACGAGAACAATCCCAAGGCCAACGCCGAGGCCTACACGAACGGCTGGTTCCGCACCGGCGATCAGGGCGTGATGGATGCCGACGGCTACCTGACCATCACCGGCCGCCTGAAGGAGATCATCAACCGCGGCGGCGAGAAGGTGTCGCCGCGCGAGGTCGACGAGGTGCTGATGGACCATCCGGCGGTCGCGCAGGTGGTCACTTTCGCGATTCCCCACGACAAGCTCGGCGAGGAAGTGGGCGCGGCGGTGGTGCTGCGCGAGGGGGCGAGCCTGACCGAGAAGGAACTGCGCGATTTCGCCGGCAAGCGCCTGGCCGACTTCAAGGTGCCGCGCAAGGTGATCGTTCTCGACGAGATCCCGAAGGGCGCCACCGGCAAGCTGCAGCGCATCGGTCTGGCGGCCAAGCTCGGTCTGGCCTGAGGCCCGCCATGACGGTGGCGGCGCGTCCGCGCCGCCATCACCGTGGAGAAGGGTGCCCCGCCTGTGCCGTCAGGCCGGCATCCTGAACCATGAGGTTCAGGTCGGCCGCAGCGGGCATCACATCAGGTTCGTCCGACGGAGGGACGATCACAACAGCGACGCGCGATTCGCCACGGCCTGGTACAGCACATTGGTTCAAGGAATGTAAGGCCTGGTCGAGCACCGCAGGGCACCGCCATTGTAGCGCCGCGGGCGCGCCGCGCGCGGGGTCTTGCTAGAAGAGCGAGTCCTGGCGCCTGAGTTCGTCTTCGAGGGCCTGATTCATGGCGCGCAGCCGGCGCGAGGTCTCGGTTGTCGGCGCGCCGGTGTCGGCCTGCCGCGCGGCGAGCAGCGCTTCGGCCAGCCGCAGCGCCGCGCCCACCGCGATGCGATCGAGGTGCGTGAGGCGATTGTCGTCGCGCACGCTTCGCATGGTTTCGTCGACCAGGGCGGCGGCGGCCAGCAGCCCGGCCTTCTCGTCGGGGCCGACCGCGAGACGGTAGTCGCGGTCGAGGATGCGCACCTCGATCTGTTCCATGTCAGTCCTGGGCATCGGCGCCGCCGACATCGGCCGTGTCGGCGATCTCCGGGCGGTCGAGGGCATCGGGTGTGTCGGCGGGGAGCCGGGCGAGCGCGCGGCTGACCCGCTCGCGGGCTTCGTCCATGCGGTTCTCGAGATCCTGTTGCCGCTCGCGCGAGGCCCCGAGTTCATGCCGCAGCCTGTTGTTTTCGTCGGCCAGGCGGCGAGCCTGCGCGATGAGGCGCTCGAGCTGCTGCTCGAGCCGGTCGAGTTCCGGATCCATGGGTCGATGGTAGGCAGCACGGCCGGGGGGGTCAAGCCGGCGGCATGGCGGGCCGCTTGCGATAGCATCGCCGCGTGAGACACCGTCTGCCGATCCTGCGTGCCTTCCGCAGCCCCCTCGCCCTCGGCGGCAGGGCGCTGCTTGCGCTCGCCGCGCTCGGCGTCGGCCTGCTGCTGGCGGGTGGCCAGGCTGCCTGGGCCGCCCCGCAACGGGTCGACGCGGTCGAGGTCGAGCTCGTCGCGCGCGATGCCGCGGTGGTGCCCGGGCGTGCGCTGCAGGTCGCGCTGCGCATCCGTCACGACCCGCACTGGCACACCTACTGGCGCCAGCCCGGCGACTCCGGATTGCCCACCCGGATCGACTGGACCTTGCCAGCCGGCTGGCAGGCTGGCGAGATCCGCTGGCCCGCGCCGTCGCGCCTGCTCATCGGGCCGCTGGCCAATTACGGCTACGAGGGCGAGGTCCTGCTGCCCGTGCTCCTCACGGTGCCCCCGGGGCTGAGCGACGAGTCGGTGCTGTTGCGTGCGCAGGCAAGCTGGCTGGTCTGCAAGGATGTCTGCATCCCGGGCGAGGCAGCGCTCGAGTTGCGCCTGCCAGTGCAGGCCGCGGGCGAACCGCCCCCGTCGCGCTCGCGTGGCGCGATCGATGCCACGCTCGCGGCGCTGCCCTCCGCAGGCCCGACCGCGGTGGCCTCGATCGCCAACGGGCGCCTCGGTCTGGTCTTCGCCGCCGACGGTGTGCGCCGCGCGGAGTTCTTTCCGTACGAAGGTGGGCGGGTGGCTGCGGCCGCGCCGCAGGATCTCGAGCGTGTGGGTGGTGGCGAGCCGGCGCGTCTGCGCTTGTCGGTGCCGGTGGCCGATGGCGCCGACCCCGCAGCCTGGCTCGGCAGCCTGGGTAAGGGGCGTGCGATCGGCGTGCTGCGGCTCGATGATCGGGCGTTTGAGCTGACGGCCCGCGCCGGTGCGCCGAGCGCCGAAGCGGGCGAGCCGATCGCTCGCGCCGAGGGTCGCCAGGTGCTCGCCACCGCGGGCTCGCGCGACGCGCAGGGCGGCGGTGGACTCCTCGATGCCGCCCGCCGGGCTGTCGGGTCGCAGGGGCCAGCGAGCGCTCCGGTCGCCGACGGCGGCGTTGCGGCCTTCGCGATCGCGATCGCCTTCGCGATGCTCGGCGGCCTGATCCTCAACCTGATGCCCTGCGTCTTCCCGGTCATCGGCCTGAAGGTCAGCGCCTTTGCCGGCGCGAGCCCGCGGCAGGCCCGGCGCGGCGCGATCGCCTTCACCGCGGGCGTGCTCGCCACCTTCCTGCTGCTCGCCGGTCTGCTGCTCGCGCTGCGTTCGGCTGGCGAAGCGGTGGGCTGGGGCTTCCAGCTGCAGTCGCCGGTCTTCGTGGTGCTGCTTGCCTTGCTGTTCGTGCTGCTGGCCCTGAACTTCGCGGGCGTGGTCTCGGTCGGCACCGCGCTCACCCGACTCGGCGGGCACGAGGCCGCGATCGCGGCCCGAGCCGGGCGCGACGATGCGGCGAGCCTCGCTGCTTCCTTCGGGTCGGGTGTGCTGGCGGTGCTGGTCGCCACCCCCTGCACGGCGCCCTTCATGGGCTCGGCGCTCGGCTTCACGCTCGGCCAGCCGGCACCGGTGGTTCTCGCGGTGTTCGCGGCCGTCGCGCTGGGCATGGCCTTGCCCTATGGGCTGCTGGCGCTGGTGCCCTCGCTGGTCGAGCGCTTGCCCCGACCCGGCCCCTGGATGGAGAGCCTGCGCCAGTTCATGGCCTTCCCGATGCTGGCCAGTGCCGCGTGGCTGGCCTGGGTGCTCGCCCAGCAGGCGGGCGCCGATGCGCTGCTCGGGCTCATGCTGGGCGCGGTGATGCTCGGGCTGGCCGCGTGGATCCTGGGCCGTTTCGTGCCTTTCGGACGAGGGCTGGCCGCGACCCTGCCGGCGCGGCTGCTCGCCGTGGCCGTGGCGATCGTCGGGCTGTGGCTGGCACTCGATGACCTGGCGGGTGGGCCGGTGCGCTCGGGTGCGACGGCCGCACCGTCCGGGGGGCCGGCCGCGGCGCCGGGCGATGCCTCGGCCTCGCAGGCCGCCGGGTTGCCGGCCGAGGGCAGCGCAGTCTGGGCGCCCTGGAGCCGCACGGCGGTGGATGCGGCGCTCGCCCGCGGGCAGCCGGTCTTCGTCGACATCACGGCTGCCTGGTGCGTCAGCTGCCAGGCCAACAAGCGGCTGGTGCTCGATCGCGCGTCGGTGCGCGAGGCCTTCGAGCGTGCCGGCGTGGTGCGGCTGCGCGCCGACTGGACGCAGCGCGATCCGGCGATCACCGAGGAGCTTGCCCGCCACGGTCGCAACGGTGTGCCGCTCTACCTGTTGTATGCGCCGGGCGCCGCGACACCGCGCATCCTGCCGGAGCTGCTCAGCACCGGCCTGATGATCGACGCGCTGGCCGGCCTGCGCTGAAGGGCCGCGGACCGGAACCTCGCGGCGCGGCGCGACGCCTTGACACTGGTGGGGCTGGGTATACTGAGGATGCTTTCGGTGCCGGGAACCCGTTCGGGAACCCGGTTAAACGGGAAACAGGGAGTCGCTCCGGCGCTGTGTGCGCTGCGCGGCGGCCAACCTGTGCTGCCCCCGCAACGGTAAGCAGGCGCGATCGGCCCTCGGGCGGGTCGCGGGTGGGCCCATGCCACTGGCGGGTGACGCATCGCGTCGCCGCTGGGAAGGCGGCCCGCTCGGTCCTGTGAGCCCGGATACCGGCCGAGAGGGAGAGACGCGTCCCCGCGGCGGTCTCGTGTCGCCAATGCGTCGCTGCGGTGGGCAGCGGCAGGGTGCGTCGTCCCGCTCGCGAAGCAGGCTGGCGCAGGAGCGTGTTCATGCCTTCATGTCCCTTCGCGTCGCGGGCGCTCGCCTGCGTCGTGCTCGTGCTCGGCCCGCCCGCGGCGGCGCTGGCCGAGCGTCTGCCCGATGTCGTGGTCACCGCCACGCGCAGCGAGCGCGTGCTCGACGAGATGCTGGTCGACATCCGCGTGATCGACGCGCTCGAGATCGCCCGCGCCGGCGCCACCTCGCTGCCCGAGCTTCTGCGCGCGCTCGGCGGCATCGAGATCTCCCAGAACGGCGGTCCGGCCGGGCTCTCGGGCGTGTTCGTGCGCGGCACCAAGACCGCGCAGACGCTGGTGCTGGTCGATGGCATCCGGCTCGAAAATCCCGCCGGCGGTGGTGCCAACCTCGAGTACCTGCCGCTGGCCGCGATCGAGCGCATCGAGATCGTGCGCGGACCGGCCTCCGCGCTCTACGGCTCGGCTGCGATGGGTGGGGTGATCCAGATTTTCACCCGTGGCGGTACCGGTTCGGCCACCAGCGCACAGATCGCCGCCGGCAGCCATGGCAGCGCGCAGTGGCAGGCGGCGCTGTCGCGCGCTGACGCCGACGGCCGCACCCGTCTGAATGCGTCGGTGTCGGGCGAGCGCAGCGACGGCTTCGATGCCACGCGCGCGGGCTCGCCGAACCGGCAGGATGATCGCGACGGCTATCGGCGCCTCGCGGCCAGCGCCGGCCTCACCCATCGGCTCGACAGCGGCTGGCAGCTCGCCGCGTCGCTGCTCGCGAGCGAGGGGCGTGCCGAGTATGACGATGCCTTCTCGACGCCCGCGAGCGCGCGCCTGTCCTGGCGCAGCACGGCGCTGTCGATGTCGGCCCGTGGTCGCCTCGCGCCCGGCTGGAGCACCGAGTTGCGTGCCGGCGAGACCGGCATCGATTACCGCTACCAGGCCTTCGCGTTCGCGCCGGTCACCAGCGCGCGCTCGCTGCTGTGGCTCAACGCGGTGGCGCTGCCCGTCGGTCGCCTCGAGATCGGTGTCGAGCACCTCGATCAGCGCATGCGTGGCAGTGGCGTCAGCGATGGCCCGACACCCTACAGCCGCACCGACCGCAGCACCGCGTCGGCCTTCGCAGCCTGGGAGTTCGCGTACGCCGACCATCGGTTGCGCGCGCAACTGCGTCACGACCGGATCGCATCCTTCGGAGCCGAGCCCACCGCGGCGTTCGCATGGGGCTGGTCCTTCGTGCCCGCGTGGCGGCTGCGGGCCTCGTGGGCGAGCGCGTTTCGGGCGCCCACCTTCGACGATCTGTTCAGCCCCTTCGGCGCCAACCCGGCGTTGCGCGCCGAGCGCGGCGAAGGCGTCGAGGTGGCGCTGGAGCACCGGGGCGCGGGCGGGACGCTGCTGCGACTGATCGCTTTCGACAACCGGATCCGCGATGCGATCGAGCTCGATGCGAACTTCGTGCCGCGCAACCTCGCACGCGCCCGCGTGCAGGGCGCGACGTTCGAGGCGCAGCGCGACTGGGCCGGTCTGCGCTGGCGCGCGGCAGCCACCTTGCAGGAGGCGCTCGGCGAACGCGATGACGGCTCGGCGGCGCAACGGCTGGCCCGTCGTGCGCGGGTCTTCGGCACCGCAGGCGCCGACTGGTCCCAGGGGGTGCTGCGACTCGGCGCGCTGATGAGCGCGCAGGGCGACCGTGTCGATACCCGCGGCCAGGTGATGGCCGGCTACGCCATCGTCGATCTGAACGCGGGCTGGCGCCTGACGCCCGCCTGGGAGCTGTTCGCGCGGGCAGGCAATCTCACCAACCGGGTCTACGAGACCGCCGCCGGCTACACGATGCCGGGGCGAACGCTGTGGATCGGCCTGCGCTTCAGCGAGCGCGCGCCCTGAGCGCCGCGGGCGTGCGCCGGGCTGACGCGTGGCTGCGGACGGCGGCCGCGGCTGCCATGACGCTCGTGAGCTGCGCGGTGCTCGCGACCGGGCCGGCGCAGCAGGGCGTGCTGGTGGACGACTGGGGGCGTCGCCTGCCGTTGCCCGCCGCGCCCTCGCGGATCGTCTCGCTTGCCCCGCATGCCACGGAATGGCTGGTCGCCTTCGGGGCCCTCGAGCGTCTCGTCGCGGTCGACCCCCGCAGCGACCATCCGGCCGCAGTGCGCGGGCTGCCGCAGGTGGGTGCCTGGCCGGTGCCCGACGCCGAGGCGCTGGCCCGCCTGCGGCCGGATCTGGTCATCGTCTGGGGGGCGGGCTTGCGACGCGAGGCGCTGGCCCGGCTCGAGACGCTGGGCATCCCGGTCTACGTCACCGAGCCGCGCAGCCTGGCCGAGTTGCCGCAGGCCGTGGTCCGGATGGCCGCGATCTCGCCCGATCCCGCGCGGGCGCACGCGGCCGCGACGGCGCTGGCGCACGGGCTGTCGGCGATCGGGCAGCGCTACCGCGACGCCGCGCCGGTGCCGCTGTTCATCCAGCTCTCGGCGAGACCCCTGATCACGCTCAGCGACCGCGATCCGATGGCGCAGGCGCTGCGGCTGTGCGGGGCGCGCAACATCTTCGGCGACGCGTCCGGCGTGGCACCGCAGGTGGGGCTCGAGGCGGTGCTGGCGCGTGCGCCCGCTGCGGTGCTGCTCGCCGACCCTGCCGCCGGTGACGAACCCTGGCGCGGTCTGGGTCTGCTCGCACCGGCGGGGCGCCTGGCGCTGCTGCGCGCCGATCCGGCGCTCGCCCGACCGGGACCACGGCTGCCGGCGGCGCTCGCGCCGGTGTGCGAGGCGATCGACGCGCTGCGCCGCGGGGCCGGTTCGGCCGCGAGGGCACGCTAAACTTCGGCGATGCTGCCCGATCTCCCCGAGCTTGTGCCGTGTCCGCGCGTGCCCCCCGGCGCGAGTGTCGCGGTGCGCTGCGTGGCCGAGCACGCCCACCAGTTGCAGGTGCTGCGCGGCGTGGTGCAGCCCGACGCCGCCACCCTCGATGTCGGCGCGATGGTCACGGTCTGGCATGCCGGCGGCATGGGCTACGCCGCGAGCGCCGATCTGTCGCCGGCCGGCCTCCAGGCAGCCGCCGACCGCGCGCTGGCCTGGGCGCAGCGAGTCGGTGGCGCAGGCCTGTTCGCGAGGATCGCGCTGCCCCGACCCTCGGCGCGCGGGTTGCGCTGGGCCAGTGTCTCGCAGGGCCCGGTGCCCGCGCGCGCCGAGCTTCTGGCGATCCTCGCCCGCGAGGCTGTCGCGTTGCGGCGCGACGCCAAGATCGTCCACTGGGCGGCCACGCTGCGCCGGGTCGAGATCGCGCAGCGTCTCTTCCTCGACGGCGAAGCGATCGCCGATCAGCGTTTCGCCTTCGTCGAACCCAACCTCGAGGCCACCGCCGCCGACGGCGGGCGTTCCCAGACCCGCACGCTCGGCGGGCAGTACAACGGGCTGTGTCTGCAGGGCGGCGCCGAGGCGATCGCCGAGTCGGGTCTGGTCGGCGCCGGCGAGCGCATCGGCGAGGAGGCGCTGCAGTTGCTCACCGCGCCCAACTGCCCGTCGGAGCGGCGCGCGCTGCTGCTCGCACCCGACCAGATGATGCTGCAGATCCATGAGTCGATCGGCCATCCGCTCGAGCTCGACCGCATTCTGGGCGATGAGCGCAATTTCGCCGGCACCAGCTTCGTGACACCCGACATGTTCGGCAGCTACCGCTACGGCTCGCCGCTGCTCGACGTCAGCTTCGATCCCGGTGTGGCGGGCGAGTTCGCCAGCTACGGGGTCGACGACGAGGGCGAACCCGCGCACCGCGTGATGCTGATCGACAAGGGCGTGCTGCGTCGGCCGCTCGGCAGCCCGCTGTCGGTCGCGCGCGCCGCCGCCGACGGCTGGCGTCTCGAGGGCACCGCCAACGCGCGGGCGAGTGGCTGGCATCGCCCGCCGATCGACCGGATGGCCAACATCAACATCGAGCCGGGCGACGCCCGCCTTGCCGACATGATCCGCGCCACCGAGCGTGGCGTGCTGATGCGCACCAACGTGTCATGGTCGATCGATGACTCGCGCAACAAGTTCCAGTTCGGTTGCGAGTGGGGGCAGCTGATCGAGGACGGCGAGCTCGGCGCGGTCGTGCGCAATCCTGGCTACCGGGGCATATCGGCCACCTTCTGGCGCAGCCTGGCGGCGGTCGGCTGCGCCGACGAGATGCGGCGCCTGGGCACGCCCTACTGCGGCAAGGGTGAGCCGGGGCAGGTGGTGCGGGTAGGCCACGCCGCGCCCTGGTGTCTCTTTCACGACGTCGACGTGTTCGGCGCGGACGCGTGAGCGGTCTGTCAGACGCCCCGGGGCCGCTCGAGGCGCGTTTTGCGCCGGCGCTCGATCGCATCCGGGATGCGGCGCGCGCCGGTGAGATCGCCACCGGCTGGCTGCGTGCCGAGTCCTCCGATTTCGTGCGCTTCAACCGCGGCCGTATCCGGCAGGCCGGCTCGGTCGAGAAGGCGAACGTCGTCGTGCGCCTGCTGCGCGATGGGCGTCAGTCGAGTCTCACGCTGACGCTCGCCGGCGAGGCGCGCACCGACGCTGCGCGTCTCGACGCCGCCTTCGCGCGGCTGCGCGAGGTGCTCGCGCAGAGCGATCCCGACCCCTGGCTCGCGATCAGCGAGGAGCCTGCCTGCTCGCGCACCGTGGTCGCGGGGCGTCCGCCCGAGCCGGATGCGCTGTGCGACACCGTGATCGCCGCGGCCGGCGGCGCCGATCTCGTCGGCCTGTATGCCGGTGGGCCGCTTGGCTGCGGCTACGCGAGCAGCCTCGGACATCGTCACTGGCACGAGAGCCAGCCCTGGTTCCTCGATTTCTCGATCTGCGGCGAAGCCGACAAGGCAGTCAAGCGCAGCGTGGCGCCCGGCGCCTGGGTACCCGCGGATCTCGCCGAGGTGATCGCGCAGGCGCGGCGCGAGGCGGCGATCCTGGCCCGCCCGCCGAAGGTGCTCGCGCCCGGCGAGTACCGGGCCTGGCTGGCCCCCGCCGCGCTCGGCGCGCTGATCGGCATGCTCAACTGGGGAGGCTTCTCGGCAGCGGCGCTGCGCAGCGGTCACTCGCCGCTCGCCCGCCTTGCCGACGGCTCGGCCAGGTTCGACCCTGCGGTCTCGCTCGCCGACGATCTGGCCGGTGTCGGGCTGCCGCGCTTCCAGTCCGATGGCTTTCCGAGGCCCGCTCGCCTGGCTCTGGTGAGCGCCGGGCTTCATGCCGGCATGCTGGTGTCGCCGCGTACCGCGCGCGAGTACGGCCTGCCGGATACCGGCGCGGGCCCCGACGAGTCGGCCGATGCGCTCACGATGGCCCCCGGGTCGTTGCCGCCGGCGCAGGCGCTGCAGCGGCTCGGCACCGGGGTGGCTGTCAGCGATCTCTGGTATCTGAACTGGTCCGACCGCGCGGCGGCCCGTCTCACCGGCATGACCCGCTTTGCCACGCTCTGGGTCGAGAACGGCGAGCCGGTCGCGCCGCTGGCCGTCATGCGCTTCGACGATTCCCTCTACCGGCTGCTTGGCGAAGCGCTCGAGGCCCTGTCCACCACCTGCGAGCGCTTGCCCGACACCCAGACCTACGATGCGCGCAGCTTCGGCCTGAGCACCGTGCCTGGTGCGCTGCTCGGGCGGCTGCGCTTCACGCTGTGAGGCAAAGGCCGCCGGTACGCGGACGTCGGGTGCTGCTGGCGGCGCTGCCGGCGGCGCTGGGGCTGCCGGCCTGCGGCGTCCCGGGCCTCGGCGGCCAGGTTCACGGCGCCCCGGCGCGCGGCGGCCCGGTGCCCCGGGATCCCGTGCCGCCGGCGCTGCGAGCGGCGCTCACCGACGGCATGCGGCCCTGCGTGCTCGCGCTCGGGGAGGTTCATGATCATCCGGGCCTGCATGAACGCCGACTGGACTGGCTGCGCGCGCTGACCTCGGGATCGCAGCGCTGCTGTCTGGTCCTCGAGCAGTTCGATCGCTCGCGCCAGAACGCACTCGAGGACGCGCAGCGCCGCGGGGAGACCGATCCGCGCGCGGTCGCTGCCGCGGGCGGCTTCGACTTCGCCGGCTGGGAGTGGCCGCGCTACGAGGCGCTGATCGCGCTGGCGATGGCGCGGGGCTTGCCGCTGGTGGCAGGCAACCTTCCGGGGCCCGCGGTGGCGGCGATCGCCCGTGGTCGCAGCCCGGGTGGCGAGCCGCCAGCCGGCTGGCGCGATGACGACGAGGCGGCCCAGCGCCGTCTGCTCGACGAAGGCCATTGCGGCTTGCTGCCGGCGTCCGCGCTTGCACCGATGGCCCGGGCGCAGCGCGCCCGTGATGGCGCGATGGCCGCGGCGCTGGTCGCCGCGATCGGGCGTCATCGCTTGCCGGCCGTGCTGATCGCCGGCAACGGCCATGTGCGCCGCGATCTCGGGGTACCGCGCTTTCTGGCATCGGCCGGCCATGTCGGCAGCGTGCTGACCGTGGGTTTCGTCGAGGATGCGCAGGGCCGCGGTGAGGCTGGTGCAGACCCCTCGGGCCGCTATGACTGGCGGGTGGGGCTGCCTGCGCACCCCCGGCCCGACCCCTGCGAGGGCTTGCGCGCGCGGTTCGGACGCCCGCGCGACTAGGTCCGCGAGCGCTCGGGCCTCGGATTCAGCCCTCTGGGCTACCCGGCTGGCGCAGCCTGCGCGACGGCGTCGGCCCACTCGGCCATCCGGCCCGCGGCGTCGGCGCGACCCATCATCGGCTCGAAGCGCCGCTGCGCCTGCCACTGCCCGGCGAGTTCATCGCGGCTGCGCCAGACCCCGGCTGCCAGACCGGCGAGGTAGGCGGCGCCCAGCGCGGTCGTCTCGGTGATGCGCGGGCGCACCACCGGCAGGCCAAGCAGATCGGCCTGGAACTGCATCAGGAGGTCGTTGGCGCAGGCGCCGCCATCGACCCGCAGTTCGGTCGCCGCGCTGCCGGCGTCGCGGCGCATCGCCTCGAGCAGGGCCGCGCTCTGAAAGGCGATGGATTCGAGCGCCGCCCGCGCGATGTGCGCCCGGGTGGTGCCGCGCGTGAGACCGAGGATCGCGCCGCGCGCCCGGGGTCGCCAGTAGGGCGCGCCCAGGCCGGTGAAGGCCGGTACGATCACCACGCCGCCGGCGTCGGGCACGCTCGCGGCCAGCGCCTCGATCTCGTCGGAGCGCCGGATCAGGCCCAGACCGTCGCGCAGCCATTGCACGACCGCGCCGCCGACGAACACGCTGCCCTCGAGCGCGCAGTCGCGGCTGCCGGCCGGCCGTGCCGCGGCGGTGCTCACCAGGCCGTTGGTGGAGTGCTGGAAGCGCTCGCCGGTGTGCATCAGCATGAAGCAGCCGGTGCCGTAGGTGTTTTTCACCATGCCCGGACCGAAGCAGGCCTGGCCGAAGAGCGCCGCCTGCTGGTCGCCCGCCAGCCCGCCGATGGGCACCGGCGCACCGAGCACCGTGGCATCGGTCTCACCCACCCGATGGCTGGAGGGCACCACCGTCGGCAGCAGCGCCGCAGGTACGCGCAGCGCGGCCAGCAGCTCCGGATCCCAGCGGCCCTCGCGCACGTCGAAGAGCAGCGTGCGGGCGGCATTGCTCGGGTCGGTCACATGCAGCCGCCCGCCGGTAAGCTGCCAGACCAGCCAGCTGTCGATCGTGCCGAAGGCGAGTTCGCCGCGCTCGGCCGCCGCGCGCGCGCCCTCGACCCGGTCGAGGATCCAGGCGATCTTGGTGCCGGAGAAGTAGGGGTCGAGCACCAGCCCGGTGCGGGCGCGCACCAGCGGCTCGAGGCCGTCGGTACGCAGACGCCCGCAGTCGGGCTCGGTGCGGCGATCCTGCCAGACGATCGCCCGATGGATCGGCTCGCCGCTGCGGCGGTTCCAGATCACGGTGGTCTCGCGCTGGTTGGCGATGCCGATGGCGGCGATGTCGGCGGCGCGTGCACCCGCCTGCGCGAGCGCCTCGCGGGCGGTGGCGAGCTGGGTGGCGAGGATCTCGCGCGGATCGTGCTCGACCCAGCCGGGTTGCGGGAAGTGCTGGGTGAACTCGCGCTGGGCCATCGCGACGATGGCGCCGGCGGCATCGAAGACGATGCTGCGCGAGCTGGAGGTTCCCTGGTCGAGCGCGAGCAGCAGACTCACGGCCTGTCCTCAGGCGCGACCGGCGCGCAGGCCGAGCACGTCGCCCATGCCGTACAGACCGGGGCTGCGGCCCATCAGGAAGCGCGCGGCCCGCAGGCTGCCCTCGGCGTAGCCCTGGCGGCTGGTGGCGCGGTGGGTGATCTCGATGCGTTCGCCGGCACCGGCGAAGAGCACGGTGTGGTCGCCGACGATGTCGCCGCCGCGGATCACCGAAAAGCCGATGCTGCCCGGCCGGCGCTCGCCGGTGAATCCGTGCCGGCCGTGCACCGCGAGCTCATCGAGGGGCTGGCCGAGGGCCTGGGCAATCACCTCGCCCATGCGCAGCGCGGTACCCGAGGGTGCGTCGACCTTGTGGCGGTG
>Ga0315900_10000903_pt1 | contig 48303 bp, 58 predicted proteins | sample LakEriMetagenome_FD_203521 | JGI IMG/M metagenome (GOLD analysis project Ga0315900, IMG submission 203521) | Freshwater fungal communities from buoy surface, Lake Erie, Ohio, United States - Buoy 12 MA114 | ecosystem: Environmental > Aquatic > Freshwater > Lake > Lake biofilm | place: USA: Lake... | reverse complement strand
TCAAACGCTTGTCCAATACCAATTTCTAAACGGACATTCCGCTCTGCCTCGTAAGCCTGAGCAGCTGCAACATTATTGAAGTGAAGCTGTTTCTTATAGTTCTTCTCAGACTGATCAAACTGACGTAGTTGATTTCGATAATCAAACGTCAGCATTTTATTCTGATAGTCCCAAGACCTCAGATCAGCTTCGTCTTGCCACTTATAGGTATTGACAAGATTATCGAACTGCATCCGAGCATCTTGTCTGGCCCAATTGGCGGCACGTCTACCCTGACGGTTGCCAAACCGCCAGGTCTGCATATCATATTTATATTGCTTAGCTACCTGTTCGTTGTAAGCATCAATTTGAGACTGCTGACTAGAAGCTCCTAAAATAGAACTACCAATACTCAGAGCCCCAAAGATTGCATCGTCCCATCCAAAGGCCATCCCTTAACGCCTCCGATAATAGCGAGGTGAATAATTGCCTTCCCACATCATCGACGTAAGTGCGACAGGGAATGGGGAATCACTGAATACACGTATGTTGAAGTTGTCATTACGTTGATGTATGGGAAGAGTGAAGATATTAGATTCGGTCAGAGGAACGTCGTTAGCAAGATAATAATCAGCATCCTGAACGGATTGAATGTCGTACCATTCAGCAGCCCCTTTCCTCTTAAGTTTGAAGCCAATGTTGCTGGACAAACCAACGGAGAACTTCAGGCGACCAACAGTCAGTGTCGCTGTGTAATCAGACGTACCTTCAGAAACCTGGTAGTAGATCTGTGGAAGCTCAACATCAAAGTTGTATTTGTATCCGATATAGATCTGAGCAGCCTGACTGGTCAGGTTCTTCCCTTGCACAGCAAAGTATGTACCTGTCCCATCTGTCCCTCGTGTTGGTGTCACGGTAAAGCCGGACTCCACAACAGAGTTGTTCTGGACAGTACCTGCAACGATTAGTACAGGGGTAAGCGCCGTAACATCGCTGTACGGTAGGTAGCACTTTGTGGTCTGTGTGCCAGAGTCGTAGACGACTGAGGATGGGTTCCTGTACATATCAATGCAGATTTGAACAGGGTTACCCTGATTGGTTACAAGGATCTGACTGTCAGGAGTCTGGTTAAGGTTGTTTCTAATCAGTGAGTACTGGCCGGACTGGTAAGTGACAGCCCAGAAGTTATCAGCATCAACAGTGCAGAATTGAACATTACCAGGTAGTTGCCACTTAAACCATGACTGCATCAGCATCTTCTCAGCTGAGCCATAAGTACGATAGAAGTACACAAATGGTGTAGTCCTACCAGACATAGCGATGAAGCTGTTCTGCGAACTGGCAATCAGGTTGTCAATCGTGCTTGGAATCCATTCAGAGATAATCCGACCAATATCAATCACATCAGGACTTTCCTGCTGACCTCGTGTTTGCATTGCAAAGACACGCATGTAACCAGGAATCTTGCTGACAAACATGATGTTGGTGCCAACGTCCACTGGATGGATCAATGGATCAATCTCGTAGTTAGAGATGGCACGGATTGTTGTTGTACCAGGAGTCAGCACCCCTTGGTCTGCATACAGCATGAACTGTTGGCTTTCGGTGAACAACACCAGACCTTGTGCTGTTGGTACTACTGACTTCAGAACAGCAGGTCGAATGCTTGAGCAGCTGATATCAATCGGATCGTTTGGAACACTGGAAAGAGCAGTGACGTGATAGAAGTTGAAGTATTCACCAGCCTGACTCATCGACACATTGTCTTCAGTCAAGAAGCCAAGTCGATTGTTATGGAAGAATGCTTTCTGGATCTTCTGACCTACAAAACTTGGGTGCTCATTGGTTTCATCATCACCAACCAACCGGGGCTCCCAGAACGACCTAGCAGCGTTGCTAACGTCCTTCTGAAGCGGTCTGAATACGAAGGTATTGAGTGCTGTATTGAGCAGCTCATGGGGCATTGTAGAGGGGTTAAGGCCAATTGATATGCCAGGCTTGATCGTCTCTTCCCAATAGCCCTTACCAGAGACACCGTTATCTGCTTTGAATTCAGCATAGTAAGTATCCTCTCGACCAACAGTATTGTTGACGGTTACAATTCTACCGTTCATCGTCTCGCCAGGCAGTTCACCAATGTTATTAACACTATCCTGATACGCCTTGATATCATCACCACCAACACCACCTGATGCATCGATGGTAAAATCAGCGGTACAGCTTAATTCAAGCGTACCCTTGAGTTTGGTAACAGTAAGCCCAGATATACTAAGACCATTAATACCGCTCTGAAGTGTTGAGAGAATAGTATCAATGTTGAGAACCTTGTTGGTTGTTGTGTCGCTATTGGTAGTAGGCTCAGCGTTCTTTGTCGTAAAGTTGTAAGTAGAGCTATTGATCGTGACTTTATATTCAGCTCCATATGCAGCGTTGTAAACACGAATAGTTGCCTTACGCTTTGGATAAACAGTAGTCGCTGCCTGAGTTGTGACAGTAACTGTGTTGTTAACGACGAGAGTTGTGTCTTGAACAGTGAGGATGTCGTAGTTATCCTTTGTACCTGTCAGGTAGTTAGCTGCGCTGTTCTCATAAGTAACAGTTGCAGCTACACCTGTTGCAGCATTCCAGACGTTAATGGTTGATCCGTTGATGTTACCGATATAGGTCTCACTGTTATCACGACGGATATAGAACCACTTGGCGTTGGCAAATGCGTTGGGTGTTGAGGATAAAGTCTGTAGGTGCTTAAAGCCAGGACGCTTTGCTAAACCAAACGTAGGGTCTGGGTAAGCATTGAGGCATTCTCTCAGTTGACCTGGAAATTTTTTGTCATCAGGTTGCTTGGATACACCACCAAGGAAGTTGGGTATCCGTTGGGTTACACTTGCCATCAGCGATACAATGCCTTGAAGGGTTCATAGCTGTTGTAGTAATTGGCTCCACGAGGGTGACCAAAGAAGGTGTAGTCACCTTGATTACATTCATACTCAAGAGCCATAGCCCGTGTATAGGCTTCACGTTGTTGGAGCATCTGGTATTGGGTGTTGTCACCAACAATCCTTGAAGACACCAACACAGCAGCTCTTGCCACGATGTAGTCCTTGATTGGTGTAGGAAGGTCTACCCAATCAAACAACCACACCACATCACATCGAACAGGCTCATCCCACTGGTACGTGTGATTAGTCCGGTCATATAGCTTCCCACTCCGTCGTACAGCATCTTTGTCCCTGTACTCAGGAGTCAGATCCATTTGGATCATATTGTTGGGAATGACAATGTTCTTGTTCGTATCAGGAGTGATGGGATAATCGTATTCACGGTTAAATGTCCATCCCTCCGCCTGCACCTCCCGTGACACCTGTAGAAGGGTGTCGTATGCAATCGCAACGTCCGGGTTGGTTTGAGTAAGAGTGGTTACAGGCGCCTGACCAACTGACGCCAGAATTTCATTAACAGCTTGAAGCTCGGTCTGAGCGTTAGTGGTTGGAAACGGCATAACGATAGCGTTATTAGCTTTGGATAAAAAAAAGGGGGGACCCCGAAGGATCCCCGGATTAATCAGACGTTAGCGATGTTGCACTCAACGCCAGGATATGCAGTACGCAGACCCTTAGTGGTCGAAGCCACAGCAGAGTCAGCGACAGCAGAGCCATAACCAAAACGAGTCTTGGCTACAGAAATACGAACGGCATCAGTGGTGCAAGCACCGTTGTTGCCAGCAGCTACAGAAGCAGCCATGATGTTTTACCTCAGTTGGTATAGTTAACAGTATCAACGCGGAACGTTGCACTAGTCGTACCAGCAACGCTCAACACGTCACCAACACGATAACCATCACCACCAGCAGCAACGGTCTGTCCAGTTACAGCGCCAGAGGCGACAGTAGTGGTCAGAGTACAACCACTACCGTTGATGTTGTCATCAGTAGTGGCTTTAGTGCCAGCAGTTTGACCAGTGCCAGCAGTGAGACGAGTCACGCTGACAACAGTGCCACCTTCGCGCCCAGGCTCAATAGGAGGACGCATGTAGGCAGTTTCACTTGTGGTGACGCCTACACCGCCAACAGGTGCGAATCCCATTGTCGTTCTCCTTATCAGGAACGAGCCGACTGCAGTTCAATAGCAGCAGCGGGATTCAGAGTGCCACAGCCCATGGCAAGACGACCCACGATGATGTCACCTTGATACATGGTGCGAACATCAGAGCCAGTGGTTTGCACTTGAGGACCAATGGCCTCAACCACACCAGCGGCATCTTTGTGGTAGATCAAACCACAGTGGGTGCTGAAGTTACCGGAGTAATCGTTATTCTCACCGGTCACAGCAGCAACAGTACCAGCCAGGAAGGGTAGGTTGTTGGAGCGCTTGATGGGAATACCAGCGATCTCATAGAGACCTTCGCCGGACTGCAGGCTACCGGAGTTGTTGCCGAAGTCACGGTTCAGGATGTTGCTGTCAACCTGGCTCACCAGTGCGTAGTACTGGCGAGGAGAGAGTACAGCCATACGACCCTGCTTAGGCAGGTTCTTTTCATCCATGATGGAAGCAGCTTCAAAGAAGGCATCCACCAGAGCTTGAGCGTCGTACTCTTTCTGCACACCCAGTTGAATCACGCTACCGCCGGGCTCAGGGCCAGGAGCAGCAGTAATCGGGTGAGCTTCACGAGCAGACTTTGCGATCTGACGGAAGATCTTCTTGTCGTAAGCCTCAGCCAGAGCGTGGCCGATCTTAGCGGCGATCTCCGAACGCAGGCTGTAGTGAGCCAGAGTCTCATCAAGGTCATAGACAAACGCGCTGGAGATCAGCAGGTCGTCACAGACGATGGTCTTCTCGGCCACCGGGGGGTCACCACTGCCCAGGATCGGAGTACCGGGTTCATGGTACGAAGCCTCCATACGGCCCGTGAAAATGAACTGCATCGCCTTTCCATTTTTCAGGGTACGGCTTTGCACAGTGCCCTTAGCGATAGTCGCGCCTTCATAGGCTTTGAACATCTCGCCAGAGAACAGTTTCAGATAAGTTGCATACTTGGTATCATAAGCAGTACCAAGAGCAAGAGGAGTAGCCGACGTATTATTTACGCGACCTACAGGAGTAATAAGAGTGTTAGCCACAATAGTAAAGAGAGAAGTTTGTTACGTTCTCCCTAAGCGCTTAGGAATTCCAACGAAGGAGCTTCATTGGCATTCATTAAAGGTTGTTGTTGATTGTCGTCTCTCCGACTGTCATGGCATTGGTTGTCGGCGTACCGGCCAGTGCCAATTCTTCCATCGGGAATCGAACCCGAACTCTTCGGCATGTCGCCTATGTCCTGACCACTAGACTATGGAAGACACCACATTGCTGTGGATTTCAGCCCGATTAGTGTGCGTTAGCACGCACTGCGGGAACTATTTCTCAGCAGCCTTTCTTTCCGCCGCCGCCCTTACCGCCTTTACCTTTCATGATTAGGTCCAGGCAGCACCACCGGCTTGAACCTTCACGCCTTTTGGGCTCAGTTCAGTCAGGGTTTGGTTGGCTTCGCCATAAGCACTAATGAATGCCCGGCTGTTCGCAGTAGGGGTTACATACTGCACAGTCACCGAAGATACCTTCGGATCAAAGGGATTTGCTTTTGCCATGTCAATTAATTCGGTGAATAGTGACTTGACCCACACCCGCACTTCTCAAACCAATCACCTCAGCAGCAGCACGACTAAGGTCAATATCACGATTATGAACAAAAGGTCCACGATCATTGATACGGACATTGACGCACCGTTTATTTGAGGTATTGCAGACACGTACCTTTGTTCCAAATGGAAGAGTACGATGTGCTGCAGTCATGGAATGCATATTAAAGATCTCACCAGAGGCGGTGCGATTGCCGTGACATGGATGACCATACCACGATGCAAGAGAAGCAAGTGTTAGTGTCAGAGTAAGCATGAGTTCGTTGCAAAGGACTTTTATATTGCTTACTCTTCCAACTACTTAATCAGAACTGGATGTTTGAACGTTCCAGTTTGTCGGCAATATCCATGCGATATGCAGGGTCATTGTCGTAGCGAGGATCACTCATCGCGCGAACGAGTTCGGCTTGACTACGGAATACATCTTGGCTACTGCTAGGAGCAGTTCCTTGAAGTAGTTGACCGTCATAACCGTTAGCATCCAAGAACCTTGACTTCAGAGCCTGCACGGCAAAGAAGCATGCAAGAGGATCACCACGTTCCATGACAGTGTCATACATGCTGATCTCTTGATCACTGAGAGCTTCGGAAGCCCAGCTCATCATTGCTGTGTAGTTTTCATCACCACCAACAACAGCCTTGAGTTGACCAACATCATCCTCAGAGAGGGGAGCTACTTGAGATGCTTCCTCAGCCTGAGCACGGTATTCGAGATACATCTGTGCCAGGTCTGCAGGATCCATGTTCTGCAGAGCTTCAAGAGTTTCCTCGCTATAGTCATCTTGTGATTCAAGCCACAAGCGTTCAAGGAAATTCAGATCAACTGGTTCTTGTTGCTCATCAGGTTCTTCTTCCTGCAGCTCGACCTCTTGTTGAGGTTCACGGTCTTCTGGATTACCAAGCTTACGCTGCAGTTCAATGTATGCCTGTTCCAGATCTTCTGCATCGCGGAACTTACCAGCAAGCAGCTGCTGCTCCTCTTGATGCAGAGCCTCGCCTACACGAAGCGAATCGAGTTCATCTTGGGAAAAATCTCCTTCTTGATACTCAGTGGTATCAACTGTCAGTGTAGCCATTAGTGGTGATTACTTTAAGGTTTCCCAAACCAACACGTTCAATACGGTTAGGCACGCCAATGGTCGGCTTACCAATCTTGGTTCTGGGTGCATATTTGTTGCCAGAATCATCGAAGAACGCTTTGTCTTCAGATGACAGCGGAGGCGGCACTGGCTTGTTCTTGGATCGCGTCGGGCGACTGGGTACTGCTTTGTCCATTAATCATCTCCATTGCTTGAGGGTTTTTACTTGGGTCAAGGATTGGTGTTTTAGCCAGCTGACCAATCTGCTGAGTAATTGCCATATCCTTCTGCATCGCCATGTTGCGTTGCATCTCGCCTTGCATCTGCTGTTCTGTTTTCACAAGGTTAAGAACATCAATACCTTGTGCAGCAGCAAGACGCTTGACTACCTCAATACTGTTGATGTATTTAGCAATTGCCTCAGGCCCCATTGTCTGAGCAATGGTCGTCATGAAAGCAGCAAGGCTTTCACGATCCTGACCACGCCCCAATGCATTGACACCAGCAACAATCGTTGGCTTTACAATATCCTTTGGAAGACGAGGAATTTGACCAGTCTTCTGGAATACATTAAGTTTACGGTTCAGGTAAGGAACCAAGAACTCAGTAGTCAGCAAAGAGAAGAGACCACCAAGCTGTTGCTCTAGTTCCATCTGAGTCATCCGCACTTCTTCAGCAGTAGTGCGTTCAGATTGACGAACAGAAAGAATCAGGAAGGCTTCACTAAGACGCCGTTCCAGTGATTGCATCATTTCATAGGCGGTTCTAAAGTCAGCAGTTTTGCCGACTTGAATGACGCCAATATCATCGGGTCGCCCTTGAACGATAGCACCGTTACCTGCAGCCGCCAGGGTGGCCGGTTTAGTGGTGCTTGAGGGTGACACTACGAAGACAACTTTAGCGGCTGCTGCAGAGCCTTCTACGAGGGCCTGAGAGAGTGCTTCAAGGGAACGGAGATCACCGATAAACTCTTCGACTCTTCCCCGTCCGTACACCTCCCCATCAACTGTGTTGAAGCGAAGGACAAGCCAGGGGTTAGCTTCAATCGGAGCCTTACCCATTGAACCAGGAATGATCTTGTCTTCGTATTCCTGATGCCAGACAAACCTATTGTTGTCACGGCGGATATGGGTGTAGATGTCTGCTTCATCATTACGTTCAGCCTCAGTACCTGCAACGCTATTAGGCATTGCTTGAGGAAGAACTTTCATCAGAAGCTTCTTGGAGATGCGTTCTTTGGTGACTATTTCAAGCACATTACCGTTGCCATCTCTTTCTACAACATAGCGATTAAGCGGATACAGCTTGAGCTGATCCTTACCCATAAAGATCAACGCATTACCTGCAACAACCAAATGCTTCAGTGCTTGGTGTACAACGACACGATCACTAGAAGCAGCAATTGATTCAAGAATAGTACGTTCAATCTTGGCAAAGGACAGGTCAAGCTCAGACCTGACTTCTGGTGGGAAATCAGTGCCAAGTGCAGTGTCATCTACTTGCAGCTTAAAGAAGCTGGTTTGAGGAGGCAGTAGAGCCAGCATCAACTTAGATGCCAGAGTGACCACCCCCTTTGCACCAACGCTTTGCCACGGTGTAGGGAGATGACGTGCACCTTTCACAAACTCCTCTTCACCTCGATTGAGGTAAGGCAGTGTCAGGTCTGCTGCTTGTCTTGCTACGTTTAGAAATTGGGAACGATCACTTGCTAAATAGTCATACCGTGTTTTGGCTGACATTATGCGAAGTTAAGATTAGAGATCATCATGCTTCGGTTCAACTGTTTCGTTCCCTTTGTAGAGAGACCCAGTTGACGACGACTTGACTTTTTAGATTTGAGACCGGCAGCACTGTCAATACCAGCACCACCACCAGGGAGACCATTACCATCAAGTTGAGAAGTGGTATCAGCAGCAGGAGTACCCACGTCTCCTCCCATATCCCCACCGTAGTCACCACCAAAGTCACCACCAGTTTCACCGCTGTAATCACCGGTGCCAGTATCCGTGGTATCTAAACCAGTATCAACAGGTGCTTGTGCGGTGGGTTTCGCAGTTGGACCACCATATCCTCTGGGGAGGACAGTAGCGGTTGAACCTTTGCTGCCAATAAAGAGAGTGCTCTTAGGGTCAAGCTTCCCTGCAGATTTGATCTGATTGATGATCGGGTTGACAGGCTGATTAAAAGCGCTATACTTATAATAATCGTTTGGCGAAAAGTATGCGCCTTTGTTGTACTGATTGACAACACCAGAGTTAATCGTCAGGCCTTTGTTAGCAACTGCACGTTCTAAAACGCGGTTAGCATTGCCACCGGCATCGATGATGCGCTCAAACTCTTTACGACCAAGATTACCGTTCTGCGCTGCTTGGCCAATCAGTTGTGTTACTTGTTGCCGTTGTTCTTGCTGACGTTGTTCTTGTTTCTTTTTAGCCATCTTCAATACGTGTTTTAATCCACTCAATTACTGAGCGCTGGCCACTTTTGTACATCACCATATTGATTGGATCAATGGGGTGAGGGAGAAACTCAGGAAAGTTTTCCTCCAACTCCTCCAACAACTTCTCAGTTGTCAACCCAAGATTCAACCCAAGCTCTTTGGTTTCAATGATCATCAGACGTTAAGCCAGGATCCTTTGTAACCCATGTTGGTATTGAATGCACTCATCCACGGAGATGTGAATTGATCATACCCTTGAGAACCAAGCTTCTTAGTTGGGTCTTGTCCATTGTTTGTCCAACGTGTAGGTACAGCTGATTCTCCCTGCATGATGCGATCCACACCTTGGGGAGTTTGTGCGTAGTACCCATTCTCCAAGATGTTACGTGCAACGTCCGGCGTGTAGGGACTGTTCGATAAGTCATTATCTTGGTTGCCTTGAGTTGAGTACCAAGTAACACCACGATCTTGCAGACCTCCACGACCTAAGCCAATGTTACTCTCTCCAGCAGGGTTGAACATGACACGTCCAGGTGTGGAGAACTGTGCATTAGGCCCCTGCGTGTATGCACGATATGACTCAGGGTTATCGTTCTGCCAGTTATCCAACACTGCCATCGGACGGACACCAATCATCAGACTGCTGTTTCCATAGTCTTTGGAACCACGGAAGCCCTCAAGTGCATCACGGATCTGTTGATCAGAATAACCAGCAGCTTGAGCGCGACCCCATGCAGCACCATCAAAGGCACCCATCTTGTTCTGACTGGTCAGCAGATTGTTGTAGTCAGCATTTCGATCACGACCGCTGGCATACTTCAAAATGTCATTGGATTGCCAAGAGTTAGCTGCTTGAGCAACTCGGTTGGTAGTACGAGTGGATGCTTTGTTGGGAGTACGACTTGCAGTAGCAGTACGCACATTCTTTGGAGCTGTGCTACGAGCAGGTGCTGCAGCTGCACTTGTTTTAGTACTCTTTTGAGGAGTACGTTGCTTTTGTTTTGCCATGATTCCTAAGCAATGGAATTGTTAATGCCTAAGCATATTGGGGTAGATTTGGATTCGCATGCTCAAAGAATGCAGGCATCCGAGCACGTTGTGTTTCAATAAGTCCTTCTGCTTTTCCGGCGTACATCAAGCTGTCGCTTTGATCAAGCCAGAACTGCTTATCAAGGTACTTGTTCTCAGACTTCTTGAGTGGTTGCATCACCCAGGCAATGGTTGCCTTCCTGAGGCGATCAAGAGAAGGAGATACAGTGAGACCAAGCTCACGACATACCAAGCTATTCGTTGCCACATGTACTTGCTCATCCCTACTTATGTCGGCGGATACTGTTCGTAAGCCAGCGTCACCATTAAAGCGGAAGAAGGGGAGTAGAACGAAGAAAATTGCACGCTCGGCCACCATTGCTTTGAGGACCGTATGATCAGGATGCGCCGTCCAAGCATCGCGGAGTCGCATTGCTTCTGCTTCAGCAACTGGGTCAGTGCCGATAGCTTGGGCGATGTAACCGAGAGCCAAGTCGTGGTTAACTTCGTCTTTGATGTTGGATCGCAGTAAGTCCCGCGATAGCTCTGGAACTTCATTCTTCAATGCATCATCAATAAAGTCGCCAACAGGAAGTTCCATATGGCGTAGGGCGAGAGCCCGAAAGATGGTTTCTTCCGAGCCCTCAGCAAGCTGACCAGCAGTGGTTTGCACTGGGGTCCACTTACGTTTACGACTAAATAGTTTCTGATAGGGGTTCATTACTCTCCGCAGTTGCAATCAGGAGCAGGGTCATTTAGTAGTTGCTCCAAGTAATCGTCAACTTCAGACTCATCGAGCGCAGCGTATGCACTGGACTTGTCTTGAGTGTCTCCCATTACCTGAAGCGAATAGTAAAGGGAGGTCTGCGGTGATTGCAGCCACTCCTCAATGAATGCTTCGTCATAGGTGATCACATCTGACCAGCTATTGAACGAGTATCCATGAAGAAGTCCCGTCATATTCAGCAACCGGACAATACCGTTTGCTACTTTGAAATAATCATCCCAGCCAACTTCAGACGCGATCTCAACAGGACCGTAGTCAAAGCTCTGGACACCAAAGGTGCCGCTATCACGGTCCACTTGACGAGCAATGGGAGGAGCAATCTCAGGGGTTGTGGTGTACCCATCAAGATCCTTATAGCGGTAGCTGCACGAGGCAGTAGGGGCAATGGCAAAGGCACGGACCATGTTGTTAGCCTTAGCGATTGCAGCCGCCTCACGGATACCAGCATGGATCTCATGAGCTAGTACTGAAGCAGGAGTGTGTTCATGAGGACGGTTGTTGACGATGTGATCCAACGCCTCACCAAACTCCTTGTATGTCACCCCTTGTTGACGGAGCAGGTTGGAAAGTCCAAGCATTCCGAGACCGACTTGGCGATCAACCTCAGGAGTGAGGTATTCACCGCTGTCTCCAACACCTGTCTTTGCGTGGAGGTGACACAGTTCGGACATTCCACGTGAAAACGCAGATCGAATGTCATCAAATTGGCATGCCCCAAGGTTGACATGTTGCAGTAGACAGGTGCCCCGTGTTGGCAGGTACACCTCCAGGCAAACATTTCCGTAGATACGTTGTCCACGTTTATCGATTTTAGTTTTGTTGAGCCAAACGTCGCCGCGTTTGATGGCAAGAATTAGCGCTTCCTTGACTTCGTTCGTGGCAACATTCCACCAATGCTGGTTAATGTTGACGCAGCGCTTAACCCAAGGCAGCTCACTACGACTAGCAGTAATGAACTCAAGCACATCAGGATGGTTGAGATCAAGATGACATACAACTGCTCCATTTTTGTAGACACCACCCCTACGAAGAATCTCATTCAACGTTGAGTAGATCTTTGCAAACGAGACAGGACCCGACGCAACCAAGCCCTTACCATTCTCCGCCCCTTTAGGTCGCAACTTAGATAGATGTACAGCAACACCAGCTCCATATCGCAGAGCATGGCTAACAAAACGCCAGGACGCTTCGATTCCATTAGGTCCCTCCATAGTGTCTTCAACAACGAAGACTGTACAACTTACAGGAAGACGAGATGTCGGATCATCAATCCAACTTTGTACACGGCCAGTTCGTGCGATGAGTTCTTTTTCCACAGTAGTATCAGACAAGATCAATCAGTGAAGGTTCGTAGTAGTTAGGCCCTTTGAGAATCTTTCCATCCTCACGACGTATGGGCTTGCCGTCTTCCCCAAGCTTGCTCATGTTGCTGGCATGCACTCGGTTATATGCTGTTTGCAGATCCCAACTAAACGCTGCAGCCATCTGATGACACACGTACACCAGATCAGCAAGCTCCTTCAGTAGATGCTCACGTGCCCGCTTGTTCGTGATGTCTTCAAGTAGATCAAGGTATGCATGAGCAACCTCTAGGTGCTCCTCATCGATCAAATTCTGTTGCAGTTTCAAAGAGGTATTCGTCAGCCCAAGCGGCAGTTCGTACGCTCTCCGAAATTCGTGTGCTGCTGTTTCGTAGAAACTCACGTTCGTTTTCAAGGTAGTGGATTGCTTTAGTGAGGTCGTCAATGGGGTCTGCTGTTGGCTTCTTTCCACAACGGCAGATATATTTGATTGCATTACCAAGATGGAAACTTAATTGTTGTTCTCGGATGAAGTCTCCGACTTTCCAACTTGATCCATAGTGCTCTGGGCTATCGGCCATTGCTTTACAAGATTGGATACAGTGTTAGTGAGGTAAAAGTTCTGATGTTGCAATGCAAGAAGGACAGTGATGATGTCCTCCTTTCTTGATTCAGGTAGCAAATCGTTCAGGCGTCTCATCTTGAACTGCTGCTCCACCGTCATCTCCATCACTGGGGGTGGGGGTCCAAAGGATTGGCTCATTGGTGTCGAAGTTGTAGTCGGTGTACTGGAGAATCCGCGCGAGACGTGCATTAAGAAGAGCATCATCTTCAGTCATTCCTCGTTCTTCAAAGGCTTGAACAACTGTTTCCCAACAGCAGCCATGTTTATCGAGGAGGGCATCAGCACGTTTGATACCAATCCCAGGAGCACCTGCATAACCATCTGTCTGGTCACCGCTCATCGTTTGAATCAGATGCCATCGATCTCCCTCTTCCTTGGTGATTTCAATCACAGGATTCTTGAGATCAAACAGCAGTCCTGGTATCTGCCTCATGTCCTTATCGGGTGAGCAGATAATCAGTTCGTTCTCTGATTCAATTGGATCTGTTGCGTAGATACCAAGAGCATCGTCAGCCTCAAGATTGTCAACGACCATGGTGATGTAGTTGTCACCACACCAGTTGAGCAGACGCTTGTAGCCACAGGGCTTCTTCCTATTTCGATGACCCTTGTAATCCGGGTAAATTTTTTTCCTGAAATTCTTTGAGCTACTGAAGAACAGGATGAAGTCATCGAACTGACCCATGCATTCAGCAATGGACATCAGCTCTTTCTGGAATAGTTCCAGTACATCAGAGAAGCGACTTGTGACAACAATTAGGTCGTCGTCGTAGTCGATCTCATCTTCACAGGCAGCACACGCCCTGTATGCAATGAAGTCAGCGTCAATCAATAAAGTCAAAACTCTCCCAATGCCTCCCTGATTGTCTTTTCAGCAAAGCCACTTGCACGCAAGATTATTCGGAACTGTTCGACATAGCCTTGGATAGTCATGTCAGTAGCATCAAATTTAAAGGTGTACTTGTTCACTGATGGGTAGTGAGGCAGGTCACCGTTCTTGCAATCAAGGGTTACTGTGATCCATGTTGAGACCTCATTGGTCATTTGCCTTGGCCTCGACGTAGTTTCTTGGTGCCTTTGGGTAAGGAGCGGGTTCCGTTTCCCTGTCTGGTGTGCTTGAACTTGGCACGTGATTCAAATTGTTTTTTAGCCAAGTTGGTTTTTGATTTAGTCGTAGGCATTAAACGGCGGAGAATAGTTTTACAGTTTTATAACGGCCTTGCAGAACGCCACTGCGTACTGAGACAGGAAGAGCACGAAGAACACGGAAAGATTTCTGACATACAACACTTTCAAAATCGAACACTCCATTTGAAGCAGCGTTGATAGAACAGAAGTTCAGGACACGCAGCAGCTCATCAGGGTCATAACCCTTATCTAGCGCATACAGCATGATGCGGTCACGCATCCGGTTAATACGCTCAGGCTTAACTGAAATAGCGGCCCTCTTCATTGAGGGTACTCCAGCAAAAGGAAGTCGACCCAAATAAGAATCGTCTGGAAGATAGCCTTGACCTATGAGATCACGGATAATATGGTGAATGTTCTTATAAACAGCAGTATTGCTATGCCCATCACACACTGAACCCTGACACAAGGATTTCAATGCATACTCAACGGCTTTGTGCTCATTATGTTTCCTGACAGTCAACTGTGATTGCTCCTTCTCGATTTGATTCATGTCGGCGGATGTAATCACATTTGGAACGGATGCAGTCGCCCACACTTTGCCATGATCCCAATAAGCTGAACCACTCTTCACGGCTGAAGTTGTCAGTGAATTCATTTGCATGAGTAAGGTTGTCGATTTGTTCAAAGAGTTGAATAATCTTGTTGTAGTCCGAATGTGTCTGTTCACCAGGCTGTAGCTCACGAGCAGGGGACATTCGTTTGATGTCGGATGCTGTGATTTTGGTGATTTCTGGCTTGGCTATGTCCTCAACGACAACAGCCTTAACCTCGTCAGGTGCGCGGCAGAACTCTTCCCGTGCTTTGCGAGAGAGCTTTTGCTCAGCGATCTCAACAGGTAAATGCGCGCACTGCGCGTGTTTGAACCAGTCCATCTGGCGCTGAGCATCCCTTGGCGTGATGCCAAGCTCCTCACATGCCTTGAGGAAGTGTCCGTGGCCAACAGTGGCCGCAAGATCTTCCTTGGCCTTGGAGAGGGCTTCCCCAATCCGGTAGTCAATGGCCTCGTTGACGGCTTTGCGGATCGATTCGCAGCCCTTCACGTAGCTGACTAACTGGTCGCCACTGGTGAATGTTGAAGGTAATGTTGGAAGTAGCTTGGTCGTCTGTATGACGATGGCGTTCATCTATTCATTGTTAGTGGGTGTTGGCCCACGTATTACCTCTGCCAGCTTCTGCTGCAATCGGAATTCGTAGGTTGTAGAACTCTCCAGCTTGTGCTGCCGCAAGTTCAAGGTTGAACATCAACGTGTCCGCATGAGTGGGGTTACATTCAAACTGAAGCTCATCATGGATAAATGCCAGTTGATCAGCTTCAATACTGAGTTGTTTAATTTGGTCGTTGGCGATGACCATCCATCGCTTCGCAATGACACCAGCTCCTGATTGCAGGAGATAGTTCAGAGCTTTATGGGGTCCATCAACAGCGATACGCCGTCCATCAATTGAATTGATGTGGCCAACTGATTGAACCTTTTTCTTGACGGCCGCAACAAGATCGCTAAGACCTTCAATTGCATCAAGATACGCTTGCCGTATCTCTGCCCCTTTCTTCTTTGCCTTATCGGCAGGAAGCTGAGGGTCATAGGAAAGTCCGATCTTTTCGTTCCCAGCCCCGTAAAGAAAAGCATAGGTAACGGTCTTGACGAGCTTACGACTAATGCCAATCTTGTCGGCATTAACTTGGTGTATGTCGCCATTAAGCAAGATCTCACCATAGCGGCCACCGTCATAACGACTAAGGTAATGCGCGAACATCCGCAACTCGATGCCGCTAAGATCGGCCCCAACCATGCATAGTCCTGGAGTTGCAGTGAATAGTCGTCTGAATCGTTCATCAGATGGGACTTGGGCCAGATTTGGGTTTCGATGAGCGCAGCGATGGGTGTTAGTGGATACTGAGCAGTTGTGATGAACACGATTCTTACGAACTAACTTCAACCAGGCGTTAGTACCTTCCGATAGCATACCTAGTTGTTTGCTTAGTTCAAGACACTGAAGGAACTCAAGAGCAATCGGCGTACCAATGTCTGTGAGAACAACTTCATCGATGGTTGCCTTACCTTTATCAGTAAACTGATTAGGCTCCCAACCATAGAACTCCTTCATCACCCATGCAATGTGATCTCGACTGGTTGGGTTAAGATCCTTGATGCGCGTAAATGTGCCATCTGTGAAATATCCTCTGGTCGAGTTAGGACGACGAGGAGTAAACTCGCCTCCCTCAACGAAAGGATGCCGCTGTCTAAGAGATTCTTGCAGCGAATCAAGTGCAGATCGAAGTTCGCATTCCAGCTCATGAGCGGATCGTTCGTCGAAGTACCAGCCATGTAGTTGTTGCTTGGTGAGGATCTCAGCGACTCGATGTTCAAGGGTTACCCAATCAGGTATTTCTGGAAGTGACTCCATAGTTTGTGTGTGACTTGAAGATCCTGTACGCAATAGTCCTCCATGTCTTGTGACCAGTTTTTCCAGTCAGTTTGTTTTGCAAAGCCACCCTTGTATTCACCAAGCCGGTAGCCATAAGCTTCAAGAGAGTGACGACCGCGAAGTTGAAGTGGCATGTGCGGCCAATTCTTAATTCGGTCGATCTCAAGAAGGTTAGGATGATACAAACGACTAAGAATAAGAGTGTCAAGTGTTCTTGGTGGCGCGAACCACGGGTAGAACTTCTGAATGACTGGGATGTCGTAGTTGATTACATTCTGGCCAATGATTGTCTCAGCACCTTCCAGCATCGTGATGGCACGAGCGATAGGTTCTTGAGTACCTTCATCGTTGAAGACATAAACCTCATTGTTACCAAGGTCTTTGATAGCAACACAGTGGATGGTGGTAAGGTTGTCGTACAGGCCGTCAGTTTCGATGTCAAAAAGAAGGTTCATCAGTAGACATCATTAGGTTGCCAGTGAGAATCAACTCCGTAGTAATCACACAGAAACTCAAACAGAATCGGTAGCGTGATCACCTGACCTAAACTGCTGATCTCACCACGCTCATGCATGGTGATCATTTCATCTGGAGTGCAGATGATGATGGTGTCAGACATCGATGGCTTTAGTGGGTTTTCTGATCACGGCTTCTAATTCCTGAAGCGTGTCTGCCCGGTAGGGTTGTGCTCGTTGCACCATTTCTGGTGACGGCGGGTTGGGGCGCTTGAGCAGTGATTCGTAGTTAGAAGTCCGTGTTTGGCTCGAACTCTGGTTCAGCTTCATGCTCGATAAAATGGCAAGTGTTAAGGTCATAAATAAGGTCACAACAAGGGCCAACTTCTCCGCTGTAGCGATTTTTGAGTACTCGTACAGTTGTTGCGGAGTTGGTTTGTTGATTCCGTTCAAGTGCAATAACGGCATCACTAAGTTGTGCGATGCTGTGTGATCCTCGTAACGAACCAAGGCTCACACGTGCTCCTTCCTCGTGACTCTGGTCACCACTAGGACGACGCAGGTGAGACACAAGGAACAATGAGATACCAGTCCGTTCCACAAGAGAACGAAGCTTGGTCATTGTCTGGTCGATGACACGACGTTCATCTCCATCAAGACCACTCAACAGAATGCTGAGGTGATCAAGAAAGACAATCTTTACGTCAAGACCTTGGGCAAGATACTCCACACGGTTATAAATAACATCGGGATCAAAACTACCGAAGCCATCAAAAAGATAAAGCGGCCAATGTCCAAGGGTTCTGGAGTAGACATCTGTTAGTTCAGTGCGTGAGTGTTCACCAATGTGGTAAGGTTTGCCTTCAGCGACGGACATCAGTCCCAAGGCGGTTCGACGGTTACTTTCTTCAAGTGCCAAGTAGCCAACTCGTTCTCCCTTGTTGAGAAGGTGAGTTGCGAGTTCACGACAGAAAGAGGATTTACCAATACCAGAGCCTGCAGTAATTGTGACAAGCTCTCCACACCTGATCCCGTGTAGCTTCTGCTGGAGCCCTTGATAGGGGTATTCATGGAGTCCATCATCGTTAGGTTTAAGGATCTGCTCTAGAAGGCTCTTCGCTTCGACAATGCCGTCTGGGCGGTATGCGGAAGCATTCCAGATTGCTTCTTTAATCGCTTGTGTCTTGCCAGCCTGGAGTGCATCGGAAGCATCCTTGAAATCTGGCAAGTGAGCGATCTTAACCTTGCCTGGTGGCAATACCCCTGCCGCATCCTTCGCAGCTTGACGGCCTGGATCGTCGTTATCAAAGAAGAGGACAATCTCCTCATAGCCCTGGAGCCACTCAAGCTGCCTTTGAATCGCACGCTTGGCCGAATTGGCACCATCCGGTATTGATACCATCGGCCAATTCCCCGCGTAAGCCTGATAACACGAAAGCGCATCAAGCTCTCCTTCGGAGATAACAACTCGTTTCCCAGAACTTGGGAAGAGCTGCTGTCCAAAGAGTTGTCCATCAGGGTTTGATCCTTCCCATCGAAATTGTTTGTCAGGGGTTTTTACCTTGGCACCAGTGCAGCTTCCATCCTTTGCAAAGTAATGGAAGTAGAGTTGATTACCTTCTCGATGAACTCGATACTTACGGCAAGTCTCTTCACTGAGGCCACGTTTAGGTAGTGGCTCAGGGGTTCCCTTAATGGGAAATGTCATTCGTGGTTTTGACGATTTGACAGCGTTGAATTCACCAGCTTCCCAATAGCCACACCCAAAGCAGTAGCCATGGCCGTCGTCGTAACGACCAAGATTGTCTCCACTACCACAATTAGGACAAGGTTCATGGGTGAGATACTTACTTGTTTCTGTATCGAGAGATGACTGCATTGATCAGCTTTTCGTAAATGTCAGCGGAGTTCTGGAAGTACGAATGCCAATCGTTTAGTGCATCAGCAAAGCAAGTGACAACTTCATCGGGTGTCAATTCACCAAGCTTGATCGCCTCCTCTGCCTCACATAATGCATCGGAGAAGAATTCAGTGATGCGCTCTTTAGTGGTCGTCATTGTTGTGTGTGGAAACGTTGGATCAATTCTTCGTAGCTATCCAATGCATCTTCAAAGCCTTCAACAATGTCATTCGGTGAGGAATGCTTGTCGAGAGCCATGATTAGATTGGTAGCTAGATCTTTGATCAGCTCTACATCAGCCATTCGATTGGGATACTGTGGAACACACACCATTGGAATCCGTGTTTCTCGGCCCATTTGGCGTATGTTGTTTTTGATCCTTTGTAGATCTTGTTATAGGGCGATTGAAATACAAAGCGAATATCAAGGTCAGGGTTCTGATCCTTTACTGCCTTCATCTTTCGACGATCCTCTTCGGTCAGATGACCTTTCACCTCAAGGTAGATACCTGAAGGCAAAAGAAAATCTGGACAGTAGTTATGTTGGATCTGATATGCAACCTTGGTTGATTCGTACTCGTACTTCACGCCCAGGTTGGTGAGAAGATCAGCGACCTTTTCCTCCAACCCAGAGCGGAAAGCCATCGGAATCAGAAATCGATGTCAGTTTCAGTTGCAGGTGCCGGAGTCACGTTCGGATCGTCGGCCTTGAAACCCTTGGTTTTACCAAAGAGTTCAACGACATCGTCCGCATTCATATCGCCAGAATCAACACCAGCAGAAGATGAAATGCTAATAACTTGCACACCTTGCAACTTCAAAGAGGTTCCATAGGAGAACCCATCTTGCTTGGTGTAAGGCTTTTGAAAGAATGCAAGCTTCACAACACTGCCGCTATAAAGCGGAATGCTGGGATCACGCAGAACCGTACCTTCGCTATCAACGATAGTGGGCTTCAGTTTGTCTTCGTCTTTCCAGCTGAATTTGACTTTGTACTTACCTTGCTCCACTTCCTCCCATGGCTCAGGTTGAGCAAGAGCACGCTTGGGATTCTTGAGCTTAGACTTAGCCCACTCAAGTGCGGGGCCACGGTCTTGCTCTAGTTGCTCGATAATACTTTCATCGGAAAGAATAGCAGACAACGTATAGCCAAATTTGCTGGGTTTCATCACAGCTTGAAATCCTTCAAGGACAACAGGCTTTTCAGTGACGATAGTTTTGGGGGCCATTAACAGAAAAAATAGGTGGATTCAAGGACGGATTCAAGATCGAGATCACCAATGATTGGTGGCTCTGTCTCGGCGTCAATTGCTTCAGCAAAATCCAGAAGTGGATTGCTGATGGTAAAGATTTCGCAGTAGGTTTCCCTGACTACGCGGTTCAATGTGCCCATGTCAGTTGCTCGACAAAGCACTGAATCGTGGATCACCGTGAACGGTGCGTTGAACTTCAGGAATGCTTGATGAAGGATCGAAGCATCCAAAGAGTGGATAAGGTTGGGAGCTGTGCTGGATTTATGACCAGCAACATCTGGGCCTTCGTGACCTGTAGTTAGGTTGACTTCACAACGACCAAGGATCTGTAACTTGATTGTTGTTACCTTACGTTTGCGTCGGTTTTGTCTGACAATAAACCCAGATGGTGTTTCCCAAGTAAGGTGATCTACGCCGCGCTTAAACGCTGCGCCAACTTCTTGTTTGATCCAATCCATGACACGCATTGGACCTGGGACAACCTCATACATCGCTTCTCTGACTGCATTCACAATCAGAGTGAGTTCTTCAGGTGTAAACTCAGCACCCTTTTCTTTCAAGGCTTCACGGATGTAAGCCCTGTTGGAATGTTTGGTTGCGTTGTATGGAATGGTCATCACTGTTCTCTTTGTGACCTTCCGATCAAGGAGAGCAGCTAGGTGATCTGGCAGTTTTGGTTTGGCAACCTCAGCCACAACTTTGTACGCATCCTGTGGTGTATCTGACGGAAAGACATTGACCAACCTTGCAGTTGATTGATCTCTCGCCATACCAGCCAGGATCTGTAGTCCTGAGCACGTCGCATCAATAGCAACCGGCAGATTTGTCCAACTTCTTGTGCACTCAATGACACAAGCGTTGTACTCCTCACATGCAGCGAGGAACTGCCACGGCTCATCTGCAGCCTCCCATTCGACTATCTCCACTAGTGGAGCGCTAGCCACACGAGAAATCAAGCGGTGGTTCTGAAGAACCCAGTCCTGACGTTCTTGCATCGTGGCTTTGTCCAACCCATTTCCGTAGCAGGTTGCTACTTGAAATGCCAGCCAGGCTTCTGCTTCATCCGTCATGAACGACGGTTCAGCAAACTTCAGCAGGGATTTACCGAAGTCAGTGTCTTGTGGGGTAAGGAAGGCCGGGATCGGATACGTACGACCTCGATAGTCAAATGACCACGGGAGATAGAACTTGTCTTTCCCCTTGAAGATCTTGACGGTCTCCATCGTCATGCGTGTTCGGCATGACCGTTTGAATGACGCAGCGTTCTGGTTCAGGACCTCTGCTGCTTGCCGTCTGTACTCGTGCCTGGCCTCGTCGTTCTCAGCGATGTCGAACGGTTTGTTGGGGAGGGGTAGCTCAATGATCGGCAAGAACTTACCGACCTTGTACTGACGCTCCATCAAGGTCTCAGCCACGTCAACGATGAACTCATTGAGCGTGTAGGCAACCTTCTGGAGCTTGTTCAAAAACAGGAGTGGCGTGTTCCCCTGTACTAATCCGCCCTCACCGCGTCGCACCATCTCATGGCCATGCATTAACTCGTTGAGGAGGTAGCCACCAGCCTTGATGGGACTCCAATCTCGTGGTGGGACCAACATGGGCCACGCCATTGGAGCAAACATCAGAGCGTCTTGCATCAGCTCCTCCTTTTGCATGGCAAAGAGAAGACTCGGCACCAGCAAGGTGTACCGCCTCTTATCTCTGACAACCATGTGCTTGTCGAACCACCCAGTGGCCTTCAGCACACAGTCAAGAAGCCACCCACCAAGCTTTGCTTTTGTAGCAGTTGGCCAATTGTCCCAGTGATGCTCGTGGCGATTCATCATCGTGCGAGCCACCGTGGCCTTCTGCTGGGTGCCGCAGGCGCTGTGCCAGTACTGCCGCTTAATGCGGTCATACAGCTCAGGATCCTGTGACTCGTACCAGCGGAGCTGACACTCCTGCTCCAGGGCTTGGCCGATGGCAACGATCACATTGGCGATCTCGTTGGCCTTGTCCTTTGGGCTGAACACCTTGTCGAAGGTCAGCTTCAACGCAATGGCTGCTGCTGCCTCTGGTTCGATCTCAGCCAGGTATTGATGGATGGTGGCGAAGTCAACGCCGTTCTGCCCCTTGTGGATGCGTATCAGCGTGTCCTCTATGACCCGTGAGACCTCTCCAAGGGCTGCCTGGATACTGGCTACCCCATAGACCGTTGCCGACCCGTAGGAGCGCTCCTCCAGCTTGCGTGTGTTGTCCAGAAAGCGTTCTCGCCCGTAGGCAATGGCCCGCTTTTCCAGCTCGATCTGTTGCTCCGTGAGAGCAGGTGAAACCATGTTGTCTTAAGAAATGTGTGCGGCTAGTACCGGTAAAAAGGGCTATCCACTAGTGGAGCGACCTAGACAAAAGAAAAGACGGGGACTAGCCCCGCCTTGATTCGTTAATGCAGTGCTCTGAGACGCGTACCTGAAACTAGCGCGTCTACCAATTCCGCCACATCCGCAAGTGGCACAAGGTCAACTGCCGCAGTCGATTTCAGAGAAAAATCGAGTCGTCAGACCCTGTAGATCTCGGTTTGGGACTCGCCGAGATGGCGTTCCGAACCCGATGAAAAGAGCGTATCACAGCACCGCTAGGAGCGGTTAGATCCGAGTCATTGCAGCTAGTTGTGGCATCTGAGCCAGCAATTGTTGCAAAGCATTAACCTGATTCAGGAGCTGGTCATAGGACGGCTGAGCGGGTTGAGCGGGTTCCGGTGCGGGCTGGGTAGCTCGCTGGAGCTGAGCGTTGAGGGCCTGGTGAGCTTGGTTGCGGGCCACATCCGAAACCTTGCAGTAACGAAGTGTGGTTTCGATCCGCTTGTGACCCATCAAGTCTTTGATGGTCATTGGCGGCACACCAGACTCATTAAGAAATGTGGCGTAGCTGTGACGCAGTGAATGAATGACGTGTTTCTCGTCAATTCCTACATAGTTGCGAATCTTATTGAAGGAGCGTCGTAACGAATCAGCAGAGCCGAAGTCATCGGCAAAGATGTGCTTCCTTGGGGGCTGATCACGTGTCCTTTCGATCATGAATGGAAGGATCCGATCTTGAATGGGGAGGACACGCCAGTTTTTGGCCTTAGTGACGAAACCGTCACGCCCACCTACGTGGATCCGCAGGTTAGGTATGTCGATGTCCATCACTCTGAGCTTTTGCAGCTCACCAAGACGCATGCCAGTGAGTCCCAACGTCAGGAAGATTTCTCCCAACGCCGGGTAACCAAAAACATTGCATGAAGCCTCATACAATTGCTCCATTTGTGACATCGTGAACCACGTCAGACGTGACTCCGAACCACTGAACATCTCCAACGCTTCAAACGGAACCTCGTCAATAAAACGATGCCGCTTGCAATGATTGACGATTGTTCGGATGGTATCAATAACCTTGTTACAGGTTTCCTTTGATGTCCAGTTACGTTCATCTTCAAGCTCAAAGATAAGCTGGGTAACAGCAGCTTGATCAAGCCTGGAGATTGGGTAACTAGCACCACGCATTTCAATCACATGATTGACTTGAATAGTGCGAAACATCGAAGGCTTTGAGATACCACTCGGTCTCTCGTCTTTGGGGAGTTGTTGAATGCGTTTCCACTCATCAACAGCCTTGCGTTCACGTACCCATGAGTCACGAGTCTTGAACGTGTACTCTGCACACTCACCAAATGTGCGACTATGTGCCATAGAGAATCCTCTTGATTGTGAGGGAGAAGCGTTCACCACGCTGAGTCAATGACAGGATCACACGATTACCCATCAAAGGATCTGGCTCCTTTTTGATTAAGTTAGCGCCAGGTTTTCCTAGTCTATCCCAATCAGAAAGCATGTCCGTATTGCGACTTGCACTAGCTGAACTCATCTTAAGATCTTTCTCAAGATCAGACTGCAGCACACGTTCATGGATTGCGATATAGAGAAATGCTGCAACAGCTTGGGCCGGAAGGCTTGTTCTGAGAGCACGAAACTCAGCCATCACCTCTAAAAGAGGTAACAACTCTTCATCAACAACCTGTTTAAGAACCACTTTCGTTGGGGCCAGACCAATCCCAAATTAACTGAAAACACCCCCACTCTGCACTGATGGAGGAACTTGTGCGGAATAAATGCGGCTTTCGCGCTGTGAACCGCTGATGCCAGCCGCAGTACAAACCGATGGATGGGAAATAAACGAGGGTCAACCTTCCAGAGCAGCTTGTAGAGGGTTAATACAGTAGTACTGACGTACGAGGGCGTCAAGCGGTGTCTCATCGTATCTGCTGCACAATGCAGAATATGCATAGAGCGAAGGGTAAACCGTTAGATCATCCAGATCATCCGGTTCGCATTGATCAGTGGTCAGAAGCATCATTCAGGAAGGTAGTTAATCGTTCCGATAATGGAGTTAGTCAGGATGGTGACCTCATCATCAGATAAAGCACTTTCTCGTATGCGGTTGTGAGCTTTAGATTCCAGCTTGTACGCATACTCCTTGAGCTTATTCTGCTTGCGGTCATAGACACGTACAACAGCACAGTAAGGTTGAGGAAGATGCCACACCATGACTTCTTCCAAGATCTCCTCAATGGTTGATGTTTCGATGTCGTCGTCGTCTAGGTTGTTCACCTCCTCCCATTCGTTGGGAAATGGATCTTTCTTGGCCATATGCTGGGAGCTTAAAGCATCGTTCTAGTTCTTGGATTGACTCCAGATCACCTTCGCAGTCAACTAGGCAGGCATTGAGCATGCAGAATTGACGACTTAGGCGTTGTTGTAACGGTTCAGGCAAGGAGTTGAGTCCTTGTGTAAACGACAGCCTTTTACTGTCGTGGAAGAAAAAAGGGGGAGTGTTACTTCACGCGCCACAACTCTCCCTGGGCGAGGATCCACTCTCAACAGCGGTGGATCGGTGCTTCCTATGTAGCCGTGGTGAGGGCTGCTCCGGCATTGGATCAGAGGCTCGCGCCTCCGATGCATCAATGATGCCGTGTTTCTCCACTAGTGCAGCGTCTTTCAGCCGGTTCGCTGATCGTCACATAGGGCACGCTCCACGAGGTAGGCCACAAGGTTGCTCATGCTGCGTCCCTCCTTTTGAGACTGCTCCTCCACACGTTGAAAAACCACCCCCGACAACACAACAGTGAGCCGTTGGGTGGTAGTGCGTCTGTACTCGTTGTAAGCCATGGCAATAGGCTGCGTCCATGAAATGTCGTAACGTTGTCCCCCTCATGGTACGGCCGTACTACCAGGATTTGGGTGCAGCAAAAAGCCCCGAGGGTTTCCCCCCAGGGCCGTGTGCCTTGGCTGCTACCGCGCTAGCCGGTGAGCTGCTGTCTTCAGTTATGCATCAGATTCTAGCATCATGCGATGGTGGCCTCAACTTTCTTAGCTTGTGTACCGTGTGCTTTGAATGCAACGACACACGTACGATTAGCGATTGAGCATAGCTTACACTCCGCGCAGTTCTTGTCACTCCACTGGGCAGGGCAGACTAAGAACTTAACGCCGTCATGTTCCCACGTCTTGCGTGATTCATTCTTGGGAACTATGCAGACACTAGGTATACCTTGTTTGTGCAGTTCTGCGGCGTGGGTTTGGCTATGGGCTGAAGCGTTAACGGTAAGGCCGTTGTTGTTGGAACGTTTCACCATAACAACGTTGTTCATGTTGTCCATCTTATGGTGAGTATAAGTCCAAGCGATTAGCTTGCGATCAGCACAAGCGTCAGTGATTAACTCAAGTGCATGGGCATTGATTAACCCGTTACTGTGAGGCAAATCCCCCGCTTGATTATGTCTGAAACATGTTCCCTCAGGGAGAGACTTAAGCTCACGAATAAAGGTTTCGATGTCATTACCGCGTGGCTTGTCTCTGTATGGGCCATCAGATACAGCGTCCCAGTGTAACTTGAGAGGCCCGGTTTCAGCATAGCAACCATTACCAAACAAAGGGCAGGATGGTGAGCAGCTATCACGTGATGTTGTGCTAACTGCAATCGGGCCAGTCTTAGCGTTACTGGACTTTTTGGTCAGGTGGTACCAGTGAGCCATGATTAGTCTTTGCAGAAGTGGAGAGAGTTAGGTAAATCAAACTACGCCATATAGTGCATCGAGGAACTCTTCCTCATCATCAAAAGCATTCGGATAGCCACGGCCTTGATTGATTGTCTCGATCTTGTCTCTGTGTTCTTCAGTCCACGGTGCCTGATCTGGAAACAAATAGGGGTGATTCATCGTTGCTTAAGATGTAGGGCGATGAGAAGAGCGACTAATGGTGGAAGTGGAAGGAATAAGATCAACGGCTTACTTGTTGCACTTGTGGAGGATGCTTGGCAAAAGGATCTACACCTAAGCCACCAAGAACGGTCAGTGTGCAAAGGGCAGCACTGAATAGAAAGAAAGCGCCGGTTTCTAGCCAGAGATAAAGATAGCCAGCAGGAATACGACGCTTGTGATTAGTCCGCATGATTACGCGAGAGATGCAATGAGCTGAGCTTTGGTCTTACCTTTTGCACCGTATGAACGGAGCATCTGGCAGGTAATGGGTTGAAAGGATAGTTCTTCTGTGATGGTGATCAGTGAATCAATTAGCTGAACGGTGCCGTCGAGCACGTCATAAATTGCCTGAGCGATGATGACAAGAAGTAGGAGAATGGTTTTTTCCATGGTGTTAGTGTGCGTCCGTGTGATTAATCAGTAACCGAGCCAGGCCAGCAAAGCCTCAGCATTGTTACTGGCCAGGGCTTCTAGGTTGATGCCGTGGGCGTCTGCCAGTACGTGCCACCAGGAGAAGCCATGTTCCTTCAGGAGACGGCTAGCGTCAGTGTCGGTGAGGTTGCCGTCCTCATCTGCTGCAGAGAGGACAGAGTCTTCGTAGGTAGTGAACATGTGTGGTGCTTGCACAAGTGGAGGGAAGCAGCGAGCAGAAATCGATCTGTGCCGCTTGAGCCAACCATAAGCGATAGACCCTGCACTTGTGGAGGATACTGTAACAAGTCTTCACACTACAGATAACTTTAGACCTAATCACACCATATGTAGCGTCTGACCCACGCAAAACCACTAGATACCACCAGAAGTAGTGCATACATACCACTTTTGACCCCATTTACAGCTAGTTTGTAGAACTAACCGCACCTAAATAACCCCAGGAAGAAGGGGGATACGGGGGTCTGCGTCCAGGTACACCGATATATAAGGCTTAAGAAATTTTTGTTGAATATCTAAGACCCCTCTACAAGCCCCAGGAAGACGTATGAAATGCATTGAACATACGAAGACACTCAATAACACTTACACACGCCTTCTAGAGGCTTCTAGATAGCTGTAATGAAGCTCTAGTGAAGGTGGCTACCGGCTTTGCGCCTGGTCTTCAAAAGTCCATTTACTGTTAAAGAATACTCGCGTCCAAAACCTGATCCAACGATTTGGGATGGGACGAGTTTTGGCTTCAGTATCCAAAAAGCTGACGACCAGTTGCCCTTGCCCGAATAAATCGCACCAGCAAATTACTTCTGGCTGTTCAATCTTCATGCCGCTCCAAGTGGTTTCAGGTAGTGGTTCGGTCATTTGGAATAATTAGTGGTAATGACTACTACGGTTAAGGATGATTATTCTCTACCCCACATCGCCTCACATACATTAGGAACATACTGATGAAGAAGATCCTGAACCTGACCAGCAATGATTGCATGTTCTCGTTGTGTTCCATGACCAGTCCTCAGATCACAATAATGCAACCAAGACCGAATAGACCCATTCATATACAGTCGAGTAGGGGTAGCCATTGGCAACACTTCTCTGGCACACTCTTTTGCTACCCCATCTTTCAGCATTCTCAGATACAAGTCATAACACTGGTTGTACAGCTTGATTGTCTCTTCAGTGTACTGATATCTCAACCCTAGGCTTAGATCATCAGTGCTATTCTGTCGGTTCTTACTATCCTGTTTACGGAACTGTGGAGGGGCTGCTACTTCTGTTACCTCAGCATACCGTTGACTAAACTCTTGGAAACTGAAGCTTCGATGCCTAAGGATCTGAGCTGCTATGGACCTAGTCGTATTGATTTCTACACACATATTGACCATCTCAAAGGGAGACCAATGTTGATGATCAATGAGGTATTTAATTAGCTTAGCACTGGTCTCAGTGTTTGATTGATTGGAAGGGTTGGACACCCTAGCCATGTAACTGATGAGGTTCTCTGCTTCTGGTGTGATGTGGATGAGTGAGACGGAATGAGATGTAGTGGAACGTTGAGTAGCAGTATGCATTAATAGTTGTTGTTCATTGTATAGGTAGTAGAATCAATATCATTCAGATGGTCATTAAGAGACCATTCAGATGATATGGATTCAATCTCCCTTTAGTTTCAGTTTCAGTAGTTAATGAGAGATGTCCATTCACCCGCTCACTTCGTTCGCTGAGGACATCAACTAATTGTGTCTTTAGTTGTTTTTGTGTCATTAGGAAAATGGATGTCCATCCCCAGGGACATCAAAGGGAGGGGAGTTGGGGATCACGTCTACGTGAGACACTACTCCCCCCCTTTCCCCCTTTTAATCCGCCCTCAGCCAGATCGACTGCTACGACTGGTGTCTTATTTTTAGACCCAGGTGGGAATGGACCCCCGTCTACCGCCCCCACGAGCGGCTCTCCGTTGTCCAAGATCAAACCCCATGACAAGGTGATCTGTGGCGCTCTGAGGGTCATCTAGAAAGGTTTCCAGGAGATCCTGCCAGTCTTCTTGTCTACGGGCTTTAACGGCCTCGTAGGCGCTGATGGACATGGCATCAGTGAAGTACTTCACCCCTTGAGCAAGGGAGTCCAGACGGTCATCGTGTTTGACGGCACCCTTCTCCCGGCACATGCGAGACATCTGGTAGAAGAGCATGTACAGAAGTCGTTCTTCTGGTGCTGCGTCTTTATTGGAGTTGTAGTCCCACTCAACCACCCCTCGATCCAGGATGAGTCTATGTTGGTTCATGACAGGTTCTAGGGCATCGATAATCCTGTCTTCTTTACGGACATTTGCTCGTACTTCTTCTACGTCTATGGCTTGCTTTGTTTGTTGGAGATGTTTTTTGAACAGTTCTGCGACGATACCGTCACCGAAGTTGGTTTCGATGAGGAGTTTAGTAACATTGTACCGCTTACACCCACGAAGGATGTCAAGAAGTGTATTGTCGCTATAACCGTCGCGATACGCTCGTACTTCGTGAACGTAGAGAAAGCCATTTCGTTGACTGATATAGGTTGCTGCTGTTTCGTCACTACCACGACCTGAAGGGTCTACCGAGCAGATCGTTTCGGTGTAGTCACCCCAGTCCCCTTGGAGCTGCATCGGGGAGTAGAAGTAATCACCTGGGAGGCCAACCGTAGGCAAATCTTTGAGGATATTACGAGGATCACTGCACCAAACAACAGCATCAGGTGCTTGGGTTGGGTTGACTGAAGTGACAATGAGATCACTGAATTTAAGTGGGAACTTCTCAGCATCACTCAAGGTGGTATCCAGCATAAACTGCAACATGAAGTTGCTGCGACCCATGGCTGCTTCCCGTTCCAGCAGGTCATCCGATTGGAAACGGTCTGGATCAGTGGGAGACCACTCCTCAGCACCCATCTCGATGTCTTCTACGATCTGTGGTGCCAGCAGGTTCTCGTATTGACTGAGCTTGTCTTTACGGGGGTAACGTGCTGGCCACACAAAGGGTCGGTAGTTCCGTTCAGCCAGCTTGCGGTAGATGGTGAAGGTGGTTTGGGGTGTCCCTAGGTACATAATGCGGCTATCCTTCTTCGGTGTAAGGATGGATTCCGCTTCTGTACACAGCTGCAGGAGCTTCTCCCGCATCATCTCAGTCATCGAGTTACCAGGAACTTCGATGTCATCCAGAATCATCAGGTCTGCACGGCTACCTGTTAGCTGACCCGTAATACCAACGGACTTAACGGATGGTGCTTGGTGAGGAGAGCAGTTGACATCAAAGCTGATTCGTGACCACCGGGCGTCATCTGACTTCGGTCTTAGATGGCTGAGCCATGGTGTTTCGATGATCAGCTTTTGAAGGAAGATCGACATGTTATCGGCACGCTCTTTAGAGGCGGAGATAATCATGATCTTCTTTTCTGGGTTGTTGAAGAGTGTCCAAAGGACGAAGGCACCTGTGATCCAGCTCTTACCGACACCACGAAAGGCTTGGATCTGTAGACGCTTTGGTCCTAATTGCAGATAATCTGCGATGGCGTATTGTGCACGGGTTGGAGAGGGAAGATCGAGTTGCTGCCACAGGGCTTGCAGGAACAGCTTGAAATCGCCCCGTAAAGCCTCAAGGATATCGTTCACGGTAGATTGTACCTAAATAGAAAAAGAGAGGCCTTCTAGGGGCTTCCAGAGGCCTCTCCGTGCGTGTATTAATCCCAGTACGGGTAGCTCAGATCTTCATCAATCAGATCATAAAGAGCGTGTGCCATCACAAGCTCAGGATTAAATGGCAGTTCAACAACAGGAGGCGCTACCTCAACCGGCATTACGCTTACGTCGTTGTTGTTCATCACGTTGTTTGGAGATTGCATCTTTAAGTTTCTCAGAACCAGACTTTTGCTTCAATGCAGAGGAGTATGTGTCAGCATTTTTGACGGGACCAACACCTTTAGTGTTGTTTTTCACGTCAGCGGAGTAGCGAGCACCGTCTTTGACGGGACCAACACCCTCACGGTCTTCCCGTTGACGCATACGGGCCTTCATATCAGCGTCGATAAGTGGGTTATTGGTGCGACTGGTGCCGTAGTTACCAGATTCACGGTTGGCAGTGGCTGCAGAGACGCGCATAGGGCCACTCTGAGGTGCTGTAGAGGCTGTTTGAGAGCGTTGAGTGGCGCTAGAACGGCCTTGGGAGTCTTGAGAAGTGCCACCACCACCCCGTGATGGGGTAGAACCACCCCCAGATTGGGTAGGAGCAGGCGGTTTGGGCTTAGCGGCGGGGGGATTACCAACACCTTTTAGACGCTGGCGTTCTGCAGCAATCTGTTGGTTGCGGTAATCGTTGTACTGCTGGCTCCCGGTAGGGACACTGCGACCATTAGAAGTGTTGACACCACGGCTGCCGCGACCGTTAGCGTCTGGTTTGACTTTGTCGCGATTCCAGCTAAAGGTTTTGTTGCGGTCGGACATGGCTTTAACCTCACTGGCCATTGCTGCTGCAATACCAGCAGGTCCGAGGAGACGACCTGCACCACCTAAGAGACGACCTGCACCACTAGTTGCGGAACTGGCAGTACGTGCTAGGGCTCCATTACCGCTGGTACGAGCTAAAGCACCACCACTACGCCCTTGAGGAAGAGCAGGGCGGGCATCACTGCGACCGATACGGTTAGGTCCTGTTGAGCCCTGGGCTGCGTTAGCTGCCTTAGCTTCAGCACGAGTGCGGCGAGTACCGGTGGAAACAACGGCGCCGCCTTTTTGACCAGGAGGAAGTGCTGGTTTCGCCTGAGGCTTAGGAGCGGTACGAGGGGCTGGACGGGTTGGTTTTGTACGAGAAGCGGTTTGAAGACGTTGCAAATCAGAGGCAGAGCTGCGTGCAGGCAGAGCAGGCTTAGAAGTCCCAGAGACCTTCGCAGATCCAGAAGACACACGTTGGCTAGCGTTGGTTACACGAGCACCAGATCCTTTGACGCGAGTATCGTCACTAGTGGGCTTAGCAGTAGAAACCTTTGCCCGGTTATTCCGGCCCTTATCCGTGGTAACCGGCTTGGTTGTCTTACGCTTACTACGATTAGAAGAAGAGGTAGGTTTTGCCATAATTAATTAATCCAAGAGAGAATAAGCTGTTCTTTATTGGGGTTTTCACCGAAGGTGGCTCTCATCCATTGGAGCCAGTTTTGACTTCCCTTTGCTTGATTACACGATCTACAACTGGGCACAAGATTGGATGTAAGGTCGGAACCTCCAAATGCTTTAGGTCGAACATGATCAAGAGTGAGTTCATTAGCGTCATAAGTTTCTCCGCAGTAAACACATTGACAATTGAAGTGCTCTTTGATGGCTTTACGCCAGAGCCGTTTTGCTTCAGGGCTTGTCATGGTTATTAGGTTTTGGAGATAGTGGTCAGGCGAGGGAAGTAGCGGAGTCATTACCGTTTAGCGTTCGTCTTACGTGCTCCCTTTGCACGGTTAGTTTTACGTGGAACAATCCGTAGATTGTCTCGGGAGTTATTCATTGGGTTGTTATCCTTGTGGTCTACTTCATGACCACTAGGGATATCACCCATGGAACGCCTTGCTCGTGCTCGTGCAGCATCTTCTTTGCGATGAGCACGCCGGTATGACTTTAGATATTCAGCACGGTCCTTATACTCTTTTTTCCAGTCTCGTGCCATTTAATCGACTCCTTACTAGTTCGGGATCAACCTTTGGAAGGATGTTGACCAGTTGATCAAGTGGTGAACCTTCAACAGCTATACCGCTGATGTCATTCTTAGAAAGCCAGTCACAAGCAGCCTTAAGATCAGCAGTAGTTGCTTCACCAGATTTGATGCGCTTAAGAAGCTCTTGAGTGACAAGGTTATGCAGTTCGTTAAAAGTATCTTCAGTGGCTTTAGTTTGCTTAGCCATTTCTCAAAACAATTTGATCCAGCTTATTCTCGATGCGGATCATGTGATCCTCCATCTTTTGAAGTGCTGAGGAAAGTTCTTCACGTTGCACGTATTTCTCAGCAATACGTAGTTCGACCTGATCAATGCGTTTGTCTACATCTGAGATACGGTTATGCATACGTGAATGCAGTGCTACAACTGCTGTGAAGACGGCAATAGTGCCAGATACGGCGGCTTCAATCATGTTCCCGCAAGATACGTATTAGTTTGTCCGCATATGCGGGATCAGTGGCGTATTTTTCCGTTACAAGAAGACGAGCACACTCTTCTGGAGAGGATGCACGGTTGACACCTTTGTAGTTCTTGTAATCTCTGTACCACTTGTTGACGAGATCTTGGACGCATTCAAAGAGTGATGGATAGTCCTTGAACCAAGCGTCTGTTTTAATCTCCATACCACCGACAAATTCAGCGGTACGTTTCAGGGTGCCTTGGCCTTCAGTACCCTTGATGCCGAAGTAATTGTTCTTACCAGAGGTGTGTTTGCCGTAGCCGCTCTCCAAGGCCCACTGAGCAGCCACTACGGATGGATGCTTGGAGCCTGCAGCAGTTGCAGCAGCTTTGACACCAGCCCAAGTGTTGTCGTAGCTGGTGACTGGTCGCGTCTGTTGTACGGGTCTAAAGGTCATAAACCAACCAGTCCCTGGACCTTCAACTTCCCAACGCTTCAGCCAGTTACGCCAGGTGTATTTGACTTCTTTGCCACCGGAGCCAACTTTGACGTAGCCACCATTGACGTTATCCATCTCACCGTATGGATCGTGGAAGATACCGTGTTCTCCATCATCACCAATGAGGAGCATCCAGTGGCCACCACCAACGGGTTTGGAGACATGACCTTTGTGGAGGATGCCAACTGCTACTGGATAGCCTGCTTTTAGTTCGTTGAGTAGCGTCTGTCTGGTTCCCTTCTGGTAGAAGGAAGCGAACACACCGTACTGCTGACAGGCTTTGATTTGACTGGTGGATTGGGTTGTATCACCATATTTGAGAACTGTTCTCAAGTAATCATCATCTGCATTACTACCTTTCAGCGCATCAGGACGGAGATACTTAATGGCCATAGCGCACGTTGAGCTAAAGCACATCCGATCTCCGTGACCTGTTGCACTATCTGTTTGGGGGTAGTACTGCTTAACACTGAGCAGTACCATGATGTTTACTTGAGGGTATCCTTAATGCGTTGGATTTGGTCGTCTTCCTTACGCAGGGGCTTCAGAGCGTTGATGCCACTAAGGATGAGTTGAACAACACCGTTGTCCTTCAGCTTGGATGCACCGATGATCTCGGAGCCAAGGAACAGTGCAAGAAAAGCAAGTGCCTCGTAGGACACTTTGATGCCAAGAATAGTGATCATGATTAGTTCCAGGGTAAACCAGCGGCTTTCGTCGGCTGGCGTTGTTCATCAAGTTGAGCTTGCAGAGCAGCTTCGATTTCTGTGACTTTTTCATCACCGAACTTGTTTTTGACCCAACCGACCACAACCTCTTCGGTCAGATCAGCAAAAGGAATCAGGTCGCCTTCAGGACGCTCAAGACCGAGAGATCCGTAAGCACCAGCGGAGTAGGTATCATCTTTAGCGCTGACGGTGTAGTGAACGGTGAAGACGTAACCGTCAGTGGTTTCACGTTCCAGGTTGGCAACGTTCCAGGTGAAAGTAGTGGACATAATATGTAGGTCTATTAGTGAGTAGGACTACACGCCTTCAAGGGCTGCAACTTTGGCTTCCAGAGCTTCGATGCGCTCCATTGCTTCCTGCAGTGCCTTGACGGCCTTCATGTAGAGCACCGAATAGTTGACGCTCTTGGTGACTTCGCCGGTTTCGTTGCCGTCTTCGTCGCGGTCAGGTGATTCGCTGACAAGGCCGGGGGAGACTAGCTCGACTTCTTGGGCAATCAGGCCAAGTTGCTTGTGTGTCTCTTGCTTGGTCTCTGGCTTGAGGTTGTAGTTGACAACTCGAAGGGACTTCAAGTCATTCCATTGAGAGTTGGCATCGACAACGTTCTCTTTCAGTTTTATGTCAGAAATGGCACCGTAGGAGTTGTTGGTGTTCTTTACATCGCCGTTATGAGCAACAGTAAATGAATCAGTGCCGCCGTTAATACCAGAGGCACTATGCGAAAGGGTAAAAAGCGGATTACTAGACGCAGCATTGCCTGAAGCGTACTGAATTGTGCCTGCACCGGACGAGCTGAAGTAACGAAATTCGCCAACAGCGGTTATCCGCATCCGCTCTGTGGGGGTGCTCGCTCCATCTTTAGTAGTGGAGAACACTAATCTCGTCGGAAGGTCATTCGCTCCAGGTGTCCCATCGACTTCCGCTTTGATCGACGCACCAGGTGTATTTAGGTCTGTTCCGTCAGACCCAGAGAATGTAATTCTGCCAAGCTCATCGCCGTTGGCAACGATGGTGGCAGAACCGATAGACGTTCCCCGTGATTTAGCGATATACAAACCGCAGCCTTGTGCGTCGTTACTGAAACGCGACAGACTTAAACCGCCACGGGAGTCAGTGCCTTTGACTTGGACAAATGGCTCTTCTCCGTCACTAACCGCAGCGCTCGTAGACGTGCCAACTAATAGCCTACGACTTGAATCAATGCGAAGTGCCTCACCGGGAGGTGTCGAGGCGTCGCCTGCATAAAAAACTAAACTGCTATTCCAGCCACTTCCTTCGTGCTGGCAGGAAATCCGAGCGCGGTGCCCTGCCCTAAATCCATTGGTTGCGGGTACGTCAAAAAGTAGAGACGCCGTTCCACCGTTTGTAGAAGTATCAACGCGAAGATTGCCTGCACTGCTTTGTACATGCAAGGCATCGCTAGGGCTAGTAGTGCCAATCCCTACCGCTCCTGCCGAGGTGATATTAACCGACTGACCACCTACAGGCGTGAAGATTGAAATCAGGTCGGTTGATTCATCCTGCAGAAGACCCCCCTTGAAGACGGAGCCGTTGCCGAACTCGTAGCCCCTGAAGTTTCCAGCAGTTGTGCCAGTTCCAGTAACTCTGATTCGCGCCGAGTTGGTATTCGCTGACCTAGCTTCAAATAACGTGGCAGGCGTAGAAGACCCCAGACCTAAGCGGCCACTGGAGTCGATGAACAACCGCCCCGTGCCGTTAGTCGAGATGGCTAGTTGATCTGCGCCGGGTGAGTAGATGCCAGTATTGGTGTCGCCGGAGATAAATACTGACGGTGATGCGGCAGTGCCAGCTGTGACACCAAGAGCACCAGTCATGGTGCCACCAGCAATAGCTAGCTTGTTAGTGTCAAGACCGAGGACATCCGATTGGAGTGTGGTGATGTCAGATTCAGCAGCTGTTACATCACTCTGCAACGTGCTAATCGCATCCCCATACCGATCTTCTGGATCATTCGGGAAGTATTGAATCCAGTTCCACGTTGCACCAGTGGTCGTGTAGACAAGACGAACACTAAGCCCAGAGTCACCAACAAAGCCAGAAGGCAAACCACTCAGCGGAGTGAAGCTCTGAATACCAGTGGAGTTGACAACCTCTACAGCATCGTTGTTGGAGGGAGATCCTGGGATCGCAGCAACGTTGGCTACGGTGTCATACAGGATGGCATTAGCCACAGCAGAGGCTGCAGCGTTAGCCGTGCTGATAGCAGTATTGGCTGTGGAGAGTGCAGTGGATGCGTTGCTGGAGGCTGTATTGGCCGTCGAGACAGCAGAGGAGGCATTACTAGAGGCTGTGTTAGCCGTGCTTACAGCTGCTGAGGCATTGGTAGATGCAGTATTAGCAGTAGAGACAGCAGCAGACGCATTGGAGCTAGCTGTGTTGGCTGTGCTAAGAGCGGTGTTAGCCGTGCTAAGAGCCGTAGCAGCACTAGTTGAAGCACTATTAGCCGTGTTAAGGGCTGTAGTGGCGTTAGAGCTAGCTGTATTAGCCGTAGACACAGCAGCACTTGCGTTGGTGCTAGCGGTGTTAGCCGTAGATACTGCGGCACTAGAGTTTGCTAAAGCTGTATTAGCCGTACTAACAGCTCCGTTAGCCGTGCTGATAGCAGTATTAGCATTAGTCAGTGCAGTGTTAGCTGTCGTCGTAGCGCTTGCAGAGACGTTATTAGCTTCCTGTGTTACGTACAGGTTCTGCGTGAAGTTGTCATTCAGATCACTAGATCGAATAGCGGATCCAGGATAGAACGTAGCCTGTAGACTGCTATCGTCAGTCTCACGATAAATCCGAATTGCAGCACCATTAGCAGGAGCCGTATTGAATTGGATTGTCGTAGCGTTGGCAAGGGTGTATGCAGTTGTAATCGTACCGTTCAAGGAAACCTTGATGTCGGTAGTTTCTAGGTATGGGAAGGTAAAAGAAAAGAGGACGGTGGTTCCGTCCCCTGTGTAGGTATTCTGAGTGACAGCCATGACGCTTTACTTTCTTGTGTCGAGTATTTGCTGAAGCTGTTGAGCGGATTGCACCGCACCTGCAACATCACCTTGATTAAGCTGACCCTTAATCATTTTGCGGTAAGCAGGGATGTTGCCAGTAGAGGCTTGTTCATACTCATAAGCTGCCCATGCTTTATCAAAGGCATCATTATGGATACGATCAAGCATGTCATAAGTGGCAAGTTCTTTAATTGGAAGGACAGAGTTGTCGAGGTTTCCACGCCTTTTCGCAAACTCAGTTACCTTCTTGTCCCACCACTTCTCATCTTGCTGACGTAATTGGTCGATCTGGTCCGCAAGGCCGTAGTTCTTACCGATCCAGTTGTTGATCCAGTGACGCTCTTCTGCAGTCAGATTCTGTTTGGTAACAGGGTTAACACGAGGTAAGTTTAGCCCATCCCAACCAGTCTGCAGCAGCCATTGACGCCAAGGTTCCATACCACCGTTAGTGTTGAAGAATGGAAGAGCAACATTGATGGCCGCAATAAAGGGTTCCTCTTCACGGATGCGTTCACCTGTGTAGACATCAAGAAGATCCTTCAGGTAGTCATTACCTTTAAAGAGAAACTTGTTGCGATTGAGAAGATAAGACCCAATATCGTTCTCTACATCCTTGAGCTGTGGTGTGATGGCAGCACTGAGCATGCTGCGAACTCCACTGAACGGAATGACGGTCTGGTCTACTTGAGTGGCAATCAGACGTGACCAGGCTGCTTCATCTCCGCTGAGGGCCGAGACAAGTGGCTCAAAGCCACTAAGGAACGTTTTATTAGCAACGTTCATGCTAACGGCAAAAGCGATCTTCCTGAACCAATCTTCGGTCACAGGCTGGTCAACTCGCGTAGATTGGTAAACAACATCACCAACAAGAGCCAACAAATCAGAATAGGGTTCAATACCCTTATAGCTGCGCCACTCACCAGTAACTGGGTCACGGAAAGAATTAGGCTTAAAGCCCATCTTGATCATGCGAGCACGTTCTGCACCATCTTGAGGACCATTACCAGTGAGGTTACCTGCAAGTGCGTACATACCGGCAGCCATCACAATGGTTGATCCCATGAGTTGACGGCCTAAATACTCTGACTTAACGGTTTTAAAAAGGATCTCGGCGTCATTGGAGGTTGGGTTGTGGCCGTGCTCCCTTAAGACAGCTGAAATTTCATCTGGAGTCCTAGCTGCGAATGTACGGCGGACACGTCCGACAGCAAGCCCCATAGAGCTAAGTGGGTTGAATGACCATGCAAACTCAACACCGTTCAGTCCTGTCTTGGGGAACATGAACAGTCCCTTAGCAGCAGGAACATTCTTCATAATGTTCTCCAAGCTATCGACCATCTTGTAGTCGAGTTGAAGTGTCAGCTCTTTGGCAGCATGGCGAATAGCTTCATCCTTAATCAGCCCAGATGGATCGAAGGCTTGACTATACAGTTCACGTTGTTTAGCTTGGAATAGTTCTTCGTTGAAGACACCTTTTGTTTGTGAAAATACCTCGTCGTACGCATTGAACCGTGCACCCATGCTGGCCATCATGGAGTTGACGAAGCCATCAAGCGAATGAAGTGCATTTGTACCTGCACGGACAACGTTATTCTTGTTGAAGGCGTGGAAAACCTTTGCCAAATTCCAAGCCGCCACACGACCTAAGTCACCAGGATTCCCTGAGTTTTCCCACTTAGTTTGTACGTAGTCTTCAACAGCTGTGAAGTCATCGTAAATAGAAGAGACTTCATCTGCACGTCCACGATTGGCTACAAACTCAGGATCTGCATTAATTTTTCGCCACTCTTCAGCCATGTGCTTACGAGCACGATTTAGGTTTTCAGCGACGCCACCGAAACCGTATAACGCACGCCTAAATACTTGGTCACCGCCCTCTCCGATAAATTTAGAGCCAGCAAGGATGGACACTGGTTTGGTTACAAGACCAATGATATTGCCAACCGCAGCCCGTGATGGTGCGCGGCCAAGGAGCATAAAGTTATAGCGGGTAGCCTGTGCACCCTGCACAACAGCACTAGGTACTTCAGGAGCACCGTCAACGAAAGCCTTACCAATCACACCAATGCGGTGTTGCATGTAACGGTGAAGCTTTTGGAGATCGTCAACTTTACCGTTGGTGTAATCGTAGATCTCGTAGAACGGCTTCAGGAATTCAGGCCTTTCCTTTGCAATTCGGCTGTATGTTTCAACGAATTCACGACCCTTCTCTGCCTTAGCAGCAAGCACTTCATCGAATGCTTGGTTACGTGTTTGCATCCAAGCAGCGATCTCTTCAGGCGATTTCTTACCACGCTTGAACTTGAGGAAGTCAAGACCACTACCAAGAGTCCAACTACGTACGGACATTTCACCTGCCATGACCTCAAGCTTCTTGATGATCAGCTCTTGTTGACGTGAGGTGTCAGCGACATCATCGATAAGACGAGCTGCAGTGATGGTATCTGCAACGTTATCAGCAGCATTCTGCGTGATCATCGCAGATGCTCGAAGGTTGTTAGGGTTATAAACCGTGTCAAATGCTTGCTTGAAGGCACGGCTTGTGGTGATCCACCCTGCTTCGTCAAGAACACTTTGTGAATTAAAGACATCACGCCGCATCTCTTTGACGATGTCAGTGAACTGTTGAATGGTTACACCAGAATCAGTCGAAGCATTGAACAGGTTGTCAATGGACTTGTTGATGTCCTTTGCAGAGATGTCGATGATCTCCTTGCGACCATCACGGATAACCTCTTTACGTACATCAGCAGAAGGTGCAGCACGAAGCCATACATCCTCAACAAGATTGGCCCTATCAGTTCCACGGGTGGCATTCATCAAGCCATCCATGAAGTTATCAGTGACAACAGAAGTAGCACGTCCATTGGTTGTGCCGATATTCTTCTGGATCAATGCGTGGTCAATCTTGGCTTGAAATGGATCTACGTCAACATTGTTGAGTGCACGCTTCTGGCCCTCAAAGATATTGTTGACGAATGGGTCATACATCCCCTGGGGATCAGCTTCAAGACGGCGGATAGCTTCCTCAGTAATACCATCCTCACGAAGGAGATCGCGGTTGGTTACTGCTGCAACCACAGGGTCCTCATCCAAAGCTTGGGAGGTTTGACGTGCGGTGACAGCCTCCTCAGCAAGGGGATCTTTCGGGCGGACCTTTGTGGCACCTTTACGGAGAGCAAAGAAAGCTTCGAGAACTGAGGTAGCACCGGAAAGACCAGCAGCTTCCATCACGTTCTTAGCTCGGATCACATCAGGGCTATCACCATCTCGGGTAGCCCATGGAATGTCCCAACCAAGCCATTTGTTTAAAGCCCCAGCGACGTTGTCATCACGCTCAGATGTGCTGGCAATTGCGGTAACACCAGCATCAACACCAACACCAGCTGCAAGCTTGCCGATCAGTTGAGTACGCTTGGAAAGATTGGCAGTTGAGGAAGTAAGGTTTCCACCCTTAATAGCCAGCTTTGTGCCGACAAGAGTAGGGATGATGACAGAAGAGGCGTCACGAACAGCATTCTCCAGCTGGCTCTCAGAACGAGTAGCTGTCTTATCCCACCACTCATCAATACCTTTGGTAAGAGGGAGCAGTCCAGCAAGGTCAGAGACAAAGTCACCTACACCAAGCATCGGTGCTTTTACAGCAACATCAGTGATGGACTTAGAGAAGTCAGCTGCTGCCTTTAGAGGGGCAAAGTCACGAGGCCCTTGCTGCTCACCACCATTACTAGTCTGTGGTTGTGGGGAGCTGGGTTGTTCAGGTGCAGAAGAGCCTGCAGGTGTTTGAGGTTGCGATTGGGCTTGTACTTTTTTTAGTGATTCCTCTTGCCCAGCGATGATAGCCTCAGTGTTTACATCGTGGATATAGCGCTCTTCATCGGGGTCTTCGATGATTTGAGCACCAGAGAGATTAAAGTTGTCTGTCATCCGGGGATACCTAAGATTTGACGTACACGGCGGGAATAAGCTTGCTCTTCACGGCTACCAGGAGCAATATTGAATGGCATCGGAAGGTCCACAGCTCGGTCTTGGTAATGAAGGCTGCCATCAGCATGGACGCCATCATTCATTGATCCGATCTTGACACCATGCTTTTTAAGAACAGAAATTGCTCTATCCCTATCCTGACGTGAACGGAAGCCAACATGTTCATGGTAGTTACTACCACCATGGTCAGCTGCATAGTAGAACTGAGGATTATTTTTAGGGTGCTTATAAGCCCGGTCACCAGTAAGATACTGGACGACATTAAAGTTCATCGTAGGACCTTGACGCCATTGTGATTGACCAAAACTACGCATAGCAGCTTCAGCTTGTGGGAGGAATCGTTTGTAGGCGCCGTTAGTGTATGCCTCCCATGCACCTAGACCTTGTGACTTACGGATAGCCAGAGCAGCCTTGGTATTATTCATGGGGTCAAGAAGCTGACCGCGAGAAGTAATACCTAAAGCACGTAGCTTGTCAACATGAACGGGATACCTCACTTGGAACCAACCATGCACATCGGTATCACTACGAGCAGCGTCCTGTCGACCACTCGATTCAGCCATAGCAATGGCAGTCATTAGGGCGGCTTCCTTAGGGTTACCGCCAGCAGCAAGGAAAGTCGAGAGGATATCTGATGGAGAATTAACCTTACCTTGAATACGCTTAGCAGGAACAGCAGGGAGGTTTCCACTGCCAAGCCCAGCAATTGCAATGCGTGTCATATTGGGTTGATACGACACCAGACGCTGGTATTCAGGATCCAGTGATCCAATACCACGTTGCATAGCTTGCACAGGAATCTGCTCAATCCCAAAATGCTTCATTTGAGCATTCACCACATCCAATGGTGACACATTGGTCATATTGGCCAGGTAGCGAGCAGAGTCAGGAAGAGAGATCTGCTGACCGGTCTTGGCTCTATCACTGATCTTTTGGAGAACAGCTTTGTCGAGGAGAGGCCGATTCTCAAGGCTCCAGGCAGGGTTGTTATCTGCTTTGATTTGTTCCCGTGCGTGGGTTAGCGGGAAGGTGATTTGGCTTTGAGGTTTAAGGGTATACTTGGTAAAGAAGTTACCCTTGTATGCACCATTCTCAATACGGCCCACTGAATAGCTACCATCCTTCTGATCAAGCCGTGCCTTGAATCGACTGAGTGCATACTCATCAGCCTGACCTGCAGTAGCTCCAGGCTTCAGCATGAAGTCGCGGTAATCACGCATGTAATCACGCATGGCACCGTCAACAGCACGTCCGTAGCTTTCGTGCTTAATTCGGGAGGTGTCAAACTCACCGAGTTTTCGTGCAAGGGCTGCTTTGACAGCGTCTTGAGCACCTTCACGGACTTCTTTTGGTACAGCATTTTGCTCGGCTTTTTGAGCACGCTGCTTCCAGTTAAGTTTAAATTGAGTTGAGGTATCTGAACGAAGGACTTCTTCAACAGTCAGGACACCCATCAGCTCCTTCTCAGCAAACAGTTGCTCGTGGAACTTGTCGTTCCTACCTGTATTACTGAGATCTTGTGAATACATCTGAAGCAGTTTGACACCAGCTTCATTGCCATCCTTTTGAGCCTTTTCAATCAAGGCATCAAGTTCAGTGGCGTCTCCACTCCACTTGGTGTTCAACCACTCACGAGTCTGGTCATTCCACTCACCGAATTGACGTTGCTCGGTCTGCTTCTGCTCAGAGTAGAGATCATTTAGCTGCTTAGCTCGTTGCTGCTTGAGCGTTGCAATCTCAGCGCTATAGCGATCACCGATTGGTGTACGGTCTGGGCCATCAAAAGGTTGTGCAAGGATGCGTTCAATATCAGCTTCACTGAATTTGAATGCACCAGAACCATCAGTTGCAGTGTAGATATCCTTTAGCCAGACCTGACGTGCTTCAGCAAAGCCAAGCGTGTTACCGTTAGCATCTTTACTACGGACAAGCGTCCTGTAGTACTGCATGGCCTTGAATGGATCTTCAGAGAGGTCATAAGCAGCATCACGTGCTTTAGAGACCATCTCATCGTTAGCTTGTTTTGCTTCGTACTTCCTGGTCTCTGCAAGGATTCCATCAGAAGTGCGACGCATATCCATCAAGGCACTTGCAAGGAACCTAGAAGACTTACCATGGAGTCCGTTCTGCTTTAGGTATTCAGGTAGCAGAGCAGTCAGGAAGGCAGCCTTTTGGGGGCTTGTAGAGGCCTGTGACGGAGTTAATTCAACAGGCTTACCATCTTCACCTGGAAGGCTGAGCGTAAAGGTTGTGTTAGTACTGAATTGACTGTTGATCCAATCACCCCAAGATGCTGCCGCCATACGAGCAGTAGCTGCATCACGAGCATGTTGACGATTAGGATCTAAATTCCGAAGTTGAGCAATAGCATAAGGATCACCACCAGCAGCTTCACGGATGTCCAACTTGGTTTGGTAATACTCACCTTGAATCTGGAGCTGATGCTCACCTTCAAGTTGTTGCATTGCCTGGTCAGTTGGAATGCCATGCAGGTAGGTGTTGGTGTATTCCTCATCCCATTCACGCTCAAGCTTCTGCTCCTTCATGTCGCCAGCAAGCTTGGCAGCTTTTGCGCTGAAATCACTCAATGAAGAATAAAAGTTACGCTCACTGAGTGCCTGTGCTTCAAGTTGTTGCTTTTGAACTTCAAAGTTACGTGTACGTGAGGCTTGGAAGTCACGCTTGTTAGCAGCACGTAAATCCTCTCTACGACCTAGTTGTTGACGCTCAAACTCTGCATTCTTAGAAAGCGCTTCAGTTTGAGCACGACGATTCTCAAGATCCTGCTTGGCCGCCATATCCATGTACTTCAGAGTCTGCGCGCCTTGGCGTGCAATCTGTTCTACATTTGCATTGGAGACCCGAATCGGATCAAAAGGCATAGATCGGGCGTACCCTTGATACTGTACCTCTTTCATTTTCTTTTAGCCAGTAGTTTTACTCTTAGCAATACCGCTCCAGTTCATGCTAGCCAAACCACTAAGAGCACTAGAAGCAGCAGATGTCCAAACACCAGCACTGCTTTGCATAGCACCTTTGATAGGCTTGGGTGGCTTCTTATACTTGAGGGGTAGATGTAGTTTGGGCAGCGGACGAGCCTTAGGCTTAGGCATTTGCGGAGGCATCTCAGGCTTCAGCATGCGAGCCGCTTCTGCAGCAAGATCAGCACCAAGTTTTTCAATGTCAATCTTTCGGGAATTCATGGCAAACTGACGATCTGCGCTACGCAGACTTTCGTCCATCTTCGCCATGTTTCGTCCGTAAGTCGCAAGACTTGCTGCTTGAATCTTGCCAGCGCTTCGACCAGGTTGAGCTGTAACCTGTGATGCACCAGCATCCATAAGCTGATCAACCATCATGTCTTGACGGTCAAACGCTTGTCCAATACCAATTTCTAAACGGACATTCCGCTCTGCCTCGTAAGCCTGAGCAGCTGCAACATTATTGAAGTGAAGCTGTTTTTTATAGTTCTTCTCAGACTGATCAAACTGACGTAGTTGATTTCGATAATCAAACGTCAGCATTTTATTCTGATAGTCCCAAGACCTCAGATCAGCTTCGTCTTGCCACTTATAGGTATTGACAAGATTATCGAACTGCATCCGAGCATCTTGTCTGGCCCAATTGGCGGCACGTCTACCCTGACGGTTGCCAAACCGCCAGGTCTGCATATCATATTTATATTGCTTAGCTACCTGTTCGTTGTAAGCATCAATTTGAGACTGCTGACTAGAAGCTCCTAAAATAGAACTACCAATACTCAGAGCCCCAAAGATTGCATCGTCCCATCCAAAGGCCATCCCTTAACGCCTCCGATAATAGCGAGGTGAATAATTGCCTTCCCACATCATCGACGTAAGTGCGACAGGGAATGGGGAATCACTGAATACACGTATGTTGAAGTTGTCATTACGTTGATGTATGGGAAGAGTGAAGATATTAGATTCGGTCAGAGGAACGTCGTTAGCAAGATAATAATCAGCATCCTGAACGGATTGAATGTCGTACCATTCAGCAGCCCCTTTCCTCTTAAGTTTGAAGCCAATGTTGCTGGACAAACCAACGGAGAACTTCAGGCGACCAACAGTCAGTGTCGCTGTGTAATCAGACGTACCTTCAGAAACCTGGTAGTAGATCTGTGGAAGCTCAACATCAAAGTTGTATTTGTATCCGATATAGATCTGAGCAGCCTGACTGGTCAGGTTCTTCCCTTGCACAGCAAAGTATGTACCTGTCCCATCTGTCCCTCGTGTTGGTGTCACGGTAAAGCCGGACTCCACAACAGAGTTGTTCTGGACAGTACCTGCAACGATTAGTACAGGGGTAAGCGCCGTAACATCGCTGTACGGTAGGTAGCACTTTGTGGTCTGTGTGCCAGAGTCGTAGACGACTGAGGATGGGTTCCTGTACATATCAATGCAGATTTGAACAGGGTTACCCTGATTGGTTACAAGGATCTGACTGTCAGGAGTCTGGTTAAGGTTGTTTCTAATCAGTGAGTACTGGCCGGACTGGTAAGTGACAGCCCAGAAGTTATCAGCATCAACAGTGCAGAATTGAACATTACCAGGTAGTTGCCACTTAAACCATGACTGCATCAGCATCTTCTCAGCTGAGCCATAAGTACGATAGAAGTACACAAATGGTGTAGTCCTACCAGACATAGCGATGAAGCTGTTCTGCGAACTGGCAATCAGGTTGTCAATCGTGCTTGGAATCCATTCAGAGATAATCCGACCAATATCAATCACATCAGGACTTTCCTGCTGACCTCGTGTTTGCATTGCAAAGACACGCATGTAACCAGGAATCTTGCTGACAAACATGATGTTGGTGCCAACGTCCACTGGATGGATCAATGGATCAATCTCGTAGTTAGAGATGGCACGGATTGTTGTTGTACCAGGAGTCAGCACCCCTTGGTCTGCATACAGCATGAACTGTTGGCTTTCGGTGAACAACACCAGACCTTGTGCTGTTGGTACTACTGACTTCAGAACAGCAGGTCGAATGCTTGAGCAGCTGATATCAATCGGATCGTTTGGAACACTGGAAAGAGCAGTGACGTGATAGAAGTTGAAGTATTCACCAGCCTGACTCATCGACACATTGTCTTCAGTCAAGAAGCCAAGTCGATTGTTATGGAAGAATGCTTTCTGGATCTTCTGACCTACAAAACTTGGGTGCTCATTGGTTTCATCATCACCAACCAACCGGGGCTCCCAGAACGACCTAGCAGCGTTGCTAACGTCCTTCTGAAGCGGTCTGAATACGAAGGTATTGAGTGCTGTATTGAGCAGCTCATGGGGCATTGTAGAGGGGTTAAGGCCAATTGATATGCCAGGCTTGATCGTCTCTTCCCAATAGCCCTTACCAGAGACACCGTTATCTGCTTTGAATTCAGCATAGTAAGTATCCTCTCGACCAACAGTATTGTTGACGGTTACAATTCTACCGTTCATCGTCTCGCCAGGCAGTTCACCAATGTTATTAACACTATCCTGATACGCCTTGATATCATCACCACCAACACCACCTGATGCATCGATGGTAAAATCAGCGGTACAGCTTAATTCAAGCGTACCCTTGAGTTTGGTAACAGTAAGCCCAGATATACTAAGACCATTAATACCGCTCTGAAGTGTTGAGAGAATAGTATCAATGTTGAGAACCTTGTTGGTTGTTGTGTCGCTATTGGTAGTAGGCTCAGCGTTCTTTGTCGTAAAGTTGTAAGTAGAGCTATTGATCGTGACTTTATATTCAGCTCCATATGCAGCGTTGTAAACACGAATAGTTGCCTTACGCTTTGGATAAACAGTAGTCGCTGCCTGAGTTGTGACAGTAACTGTGTTGTTAACGACGAGAGTTGTGTCTTGAACAGTGAGGATGTCGTAGTTATCCTTTGTACCTGTCAGGTAGTTAGCTGCGCTGTTCTCATAAGTAACAGTTGCAGCTACACCTGTTGCAGCATTCCAGACGTTAATGGTTGATCCGTTGATGTTACCGATATAGGTCTCACTGTTATCACGACGGATATAGAACCACTTGGCGTTGGCAAATGCGTTGGGTGTTGAGGATAAAGTCTGTAGGTGCTTAAAGCCAGGACGCTTTGCTAAACCAAACGTAGGGTCTGGGTAAGCATTGAGGCATTCTCTCAGTTGACCTGGAAATTTTTTGTCATCAGGTTGCTTGGATACACCACCAAGGAAGTTGGGTATCCGTTGGGTTACACTTGCCATCAGCGATACAATGCCTTGAAGGGTTCATAGCTGTTGTAGTAATTGGCTCCACGAGGGTGACCAAAGAAGGTGTAGTCACCTTGATTACATTCATACTCAAGAGCCATAGCCCGTGTATAGGCTTCACGTTGTTGGAGCATCTGGTATTGGGTGTTGTCACCAACAATCCTTGAAGACACCAACACAGCAGCTCTTGCCACGATGTAGTCCTTGATTGGTGTAGGAAGGTCTACCCAATCAAACAACCACACCACATCACATCGAACAGGCTCATCCCACTGGTACGTGTGATTAGTCCGGTCATATAGCTTCCCACTCCGTCGTACAGCATCTTTGTCCCTGTACTCAGGAGTCAGATCCATTTGGATCATATTGTTGGGAATGACAATGTTCTTGTTCGTATCAGGAGTGATGGGATAATCGTATTCACGGTTAAATGTCCATCCCTCCGCCTGCACCTCCCGTGACACCTGTAGAAGGGTGTCGTATGCAATCGCAACGTCCGGGTTGGTTTGAGTAAGAGTGGTTACAGGCGCCTGACCAACTGACGCCAGAATTTCATTAACAGCTTGAAGCTCGGTCTGAGCGTTAGTGGTTGGAAACGGCATAACGATAGCGTTATTAGCTTTGGATAAAAAAAAGGGGGGACCCCGAAGGATCCCCGGATTAATCAGACGTTAGCGATGTTGCACTCAACGCCAGGATATGCAGTACGCAGACCCTTAGTGGTCGAAGCCACAGCAGAGTCAGCGACAGCAGAGCCATAACCAAAACGAGTCTTGGCTACAGAAATACGAACGGCATCAGTGGTGCAAGCACCGTTGTTGCCAGCAGCTACAGAAGCAGCCATGATGTTTTACCTCAGTTGGTATA
>Ga0315900_10000901_pt1 | contig 48381 bp, 41 predicted proteins | sample LakEriMetagenome_FD_203521 | JGI IMG/M metagenome (GOLD analysis project Ga0315900, IMG submission 203521) | Freshwater fungal communities from buoy surface, Lake Erie, Ohio, United States - Buoy 12 MA114 | ecosystem: Environmental > Aquatic > Freshwater > Lake > Lake biofilm | place: USA: Lake... | reverse complement strand
CCGAACTCCTAAAAGAGGCCGCGGAAGGACTCCACGGGCAAACCGTTCCCTCGGCGGTGATGGATTCAGGAGTGGAAAATCTGAATGCGAAAGTAAATGAACTCGTGGCTGGTGGAGCGATTAAGCGCATCCTTGCACAGATCGATATTACCGAGTCGAACAGCATGATCGAAGCTTGGTGGCGGCAGCTGAAGCACCAATGGTTATATTTGCACAAACTCGATAGTTCGACTTCAGTTCGCAAACTTGTTGCCTTCTACGTCGAGCAGCACAATTGCGTGGTTCCGCACGTTGCCTTCCAAGGCCAAACGCCGGACGAAATATACTTCAGCTCAGGTGCAAACATCCGCACCGACCTAAAGCCCAGGCAGGCTGCCGCAAGAGCCGCAAGGTTAGCATTCAATCGTGCATTATCCTGCGACCGCTGCAAAGCAAAGGCAAGCGAACCAGCGCTGGTTACGATTCCTACCAACACGAGCTAGCCACAAGACACACTGAGCAAACGCAAAAAATGAACTTGCCCGGCGAGCGACCAGCTCGAGGGCTGCCTGAAGGTACGTAAAGTGTCACGAATTTGAATGAGAAACCGCCCATCTGGCGGGATACAGCTCAAGACGCGTCAGGTTTTTCCCCCAACTTGAACCGTTTTTTCTCGAGTTCACCTAACCTGCTCTAATAAACTCAATCGCCTGAACGAAGCCGACCAGTAGCGCCGAGTTCTCGGACGTATTTGTCCAGAATGTCTTGCAGCGCTGGACGGTACATTCCCAAACTCAAAACGGACGCCATGAGCTCGTTTTTCAGCTGGTCCGAATCGCTCATAGGCTGCCTCCAGCTCCGGCTTGTCCTCTATACGGCCAAAACGATCTCGAAAACGCTGCCAAACCAAGCTCAACTGAGGCGTAGCGACATCGAGTCGGTCAAACTGCACAGAAAGTGCCACTTCGACGACGGGAGGATTTTCGAACTCAGGCAACAACTGCGGCATCAGACCCTTTCCTCTGCTTTGACGCCAAATCAATAGCAAGTATACGCTTTTTACGCTACCCAAGTCTCCTTGGGGCGGGCTTTTCGACAAAATCCCCGATTCAAAGGCAGGGCTTTGTCAAAGGCCCAAATTGCAACCGTTGCTCTCGGGGTGCGAGAGCAACCGGGTTGTTAAGTAACCACGCTTGTTAACCAGAGAGTCAGAGAGTTCGAAAGGGTTGCTCACGGGGTGCGAGCCCAACCTCCATGGTTGCTCTCGGACCCTGAGAGCAACCGGTTCGGAACTAAAACTCGCGCCATGCGAGCAAAATTGGGCGAGCCAAATAGATACAATTTCGTAGCAGAATGGGCGAATCAGCACGCACCAATACTCACTTGCTTTCAATTCGTTGTTGGCGGCAAATAACCGCGAATCTCTGGGGCAACTTCAGACCGTCCTGATCTGAAAGCCACGAGGCATCGAAACGCTGCTGCTCCATGGAAGGCAAATTGTTTTTGGAACAAGATTCGCAGTGAAACGTTATTTAGACCGATTCACTCCCTCAGCCCTGGAGCACTTTAATGGACCAGAAAATTCTAACAAATCGAGTAGCATTGCTCACCGTTTTTGAGGATCTTCCTGCAGCAGGCCACGCGGTGGCCGCCTTGCAAGCAGCTGGGTATCCTTCGCGCCAAATCGAACTGGTGACCTATGGGGTTGCCGAACAGAGTCCCGAGTTAGACATGCCTCTGCATTCCGATTCGAGCGTCACCAGCTTGGTCTCCGAGGCTGAAAAAGGTGGTTTACTCGGACTGGAGATCGCGGCGGTCGCCGGCGTCATGGCGACGATGGTCACGTTTCCTGGCGTAGCGATTGCGATGCTGATTGCCGGCGGGCTGACTGGAGCAATCATGGGGGGGATTGGTGGATTGGAAACAGCAAGTTTGGACGACAGCGTGGACTTGCCGACACCGGCCGATTACGAGCAACTTTTGCTGGAGGGGAAAAAATTGGTTGTCGTACTTGGCTCCCATGAAGAGGTTTCAGCCGCCAAAGGGATTTTGAGCCGCTTGCCTTCCATTCAAGGGCACTTTCACCCCATTTCAGAGCATCAATTTCATGAACACCCTACCAAAAATACAGATTCTTGATCTGATATCGTGACCTGCTCCTCTTCGTGTGCCCTTTTCACGAATCGGAAGGGGGAGTCCGTTGGCTCAGGAACCGAGGTTCGGAAATCAAGACGCTTTCGGCCCTCGATGCGAACAAACATTTCCTCGCACTCAGCCCCGTGCGTTCACCCACCGGTCGCCTTTCCGTGACTCTTTCTCGGGGTGCGAGAGCAACCGGGTTGTTAAGTAACCACGCTTGTTAACCAGAGAGTCAGAGAGTTCGAAAGGGTTGCTCCCGGGGTGCGAGCCCAACCTCCATGGTTGGCGAGTCGCACACTGTGCGAACCATCAGTTTGTCGAACTAGGTGCTTGGCAGATCAGCAGGTTACGTCGAAAGTTCATCCTCGAATGGTATCCCTGGAACCCGGCCGAATCAAGCCTTCCAGCACCCACCCCGAAGCAATCCGTTAACCGCGATCCGCTCGCCAAAGCGAAATTCTACCAGTCCCTTCTGGACACGGGCGTCGTCCCGAACCGAGCCGCATTGGCCCGCTACTTGGGCACCAGTCGGGCGAACATCACCCAAGTCTTGCGCCGTCTCCATCTGGGCTCCTCCCCACCAGCCGGCCCGTCCACTGCCAGCGAAAAGTCAACTCCGCCGGCCGCCGGTTCGGCGACTTCGTCTTGATCTCTTGTGTCCGGTACACCCACTCAAAATTTGAAGAGGTACTCCTATGCCTTCCTTGGCACCCCAACATTCTCAACGGCTAAAACAATCGGCGGGAATCTCCGACGCAGTGATAGCGGCCCGCGAGTATGAAACCGCCACTAACAAGACACAGTTGGCGAGTTTGGGCTACTCACGTGGGCAGTGCATTGTCCCCGCGATGGTGATCCCGATCTTCGATGCCCACGGCAACCGTGCCGGAGTGCAGATCCGCCCAGACCGGCCACGGCTGGACGGACGCGGCAGAACGGTCAAATACGACTCGCCCCCGAAGTGCCGTCCGGTCATTGATGTGTCGCCGGCCGCGCGTCGGTTGGTTGACGACTCCAACCAGCCGCTGGTGATCACCGAAGGGGTCATCAAGGCGGATGCCGCCACCAGTCGAGACATTCCTTGTGTTTCGGTGGCGGGCGTCTACTCCTGGTCAAAGGACGATCCGTTTTGGACGGCAGTTCCGCTCGTGAATCGTCCGGTGTACCTCGCGTTCGACTCCGACCAGAGCACCAATCCGAACGTACAGGCTGCAGCCCGGCGCTTGCACGCCGAACTGAAGCGTCGTGGGGCCGTACCGAAGGTGCTCTGCTTACCTCCAGCCGAAGGCGGCAAGAAGCAAGGACTCGACGATTTCCTCGCGGCGGGGAACACACTCGAAGACTTGCTCGGGCTCCCGACACTCGAAGCTCTTGCCATCAAGGAGGAAGAGACCGGCGGGAAAGGTTGCTATCGGGCCACGTCTCGCGGGCTGGTGCGCGAGATCGAACGCGAAGACGGCGTGACCGAGATCCCGCTCACCAACTTCACGGCTCGAATCACTACCGACTTGGAGATTGACAACGGATCGGACACGCGGCACGAGTTCGAGGTGACCGTCGAACTGGACGGCCAGGTCAAGGTGATCCAAGTCCCAGCAGATGAGTTCGAGCGGATGAACTGGGTAGTCCCGATGCTCGGGGCGAAGGCGATCATTCAGGCGGGAATGGTCACCCGGGATCACGCCCGCGCCGCGATCCAGAGCGTCTCGGGATCGATCCGACAAAGGAAAATCTACGAGCACTTGGGTTGGGTTAACGTCCAAGGACAGTGGATATTTCTGCACGCCGGGGGCAGAATCGGGACCGATCCCGGTCAACGAGATCGGGCTGCGGGATACCTATCGGACGGTGACAATCCGTTGGCGGAGAAGGGATTGCAGTCGGGTAGCCCGATCAGCCCGATCTTGAACGAACTGTGTGACAGTGATGGGGTGGGGGTGCGGATTCCGGCTGCGCTCAAGAATTACCACTTACCAGAACCGGTATCCGGCCAGGAGTTGAAGGAGGCAGTTGAATTCACTCTTCAATTACTCACGGCCGTCGCGCCGCCCCACCTGACGTTCATCCTGTTGGCGGCGACGTTTCGTATCGCCGTGGACACAGCCGATTTCAGCCTACATCTTGTTGGCAGTACTAACGTCGGAAAAACCGTTCTCGTGGCGCTGTTCGCCCAGTTCTTTGGCCCCGACCTGCACGACCGAAACTTGCCTGGTTCGTGGATGTCCACCTCGAACCAGTTGCTGGCGATCGCGGCACTGGCCAAGAACGTGATCTTTCCCGTGGACGACTATGTCCCAGCGGGCTCGCAGGCGGACATCGACCGCGCCCACCGGGACGCGGATCGCGTGTTTCGCTCATTGGGGAACCAAACCGGACGTGGGCGATGTAACCGGGACGGTACGCCGAAAGAGGGTCGATCGCCTCAGTGCCTGATCGTCAGTACGGGTGAAGACGTCCCCGACGGGCGCTCGCTGAATTCCCGACTCCTTGCCCTGGAAGTGAAGGACGGCGATGTCCTGTCCCCGGCTCGGTTCCCCACACTGTCTCTTGCTCAGCACGAAGCGAGGAACGGACTGTTTGCCCGGGTAATGGCGTCGTTTCTGGCCTGGCTCGCACCGTGCTACGAGTGGGAACGGGCAACGTTGCACGAACAGAAGGCCAAGTTCCGGGAACAGTTTCGGGCCCGCAATCGCCTGGCCCGCACGGTGGACATCGCGGCCGACCTGCTGGCGGGTTTCGATATGTTCCTCGACTTTTGCGAACAGGAAGCCGGCCTCAGCGAGCGCCGCCGCGAGCAACTTTGGGAGCAGATGCACGACGCGCTGTACTTCATCCTCGACCAGCAGGACGAGGTTACCCAGGAAGCCGACCCGGTGTCGCGTTACCTGACCTTGCTCGTTTCGGCGATGGCCACCGGGTTGGCTCACCTCAAACCTAGGAGTGGCACGGAGCCTCAGCAAAACCAAACGCTGTGGGGCTGGAAACTGGTTCCCCGGCGCGTTGATGACATCGACGAGGATGGAACGCATTCGTCACACGTCGATACCTATTACGTGTCCCAAGGAGTCCAGGTCGGATGGGTTGACTACGACCACGTTTACTTGGACATCGCCGCCAGTCTCGCCGTTGTGCAGAAACTGGCCAAGGACTCCAGTCTTCGGCCGTTGCCCCTCACCCAGCGAACGCTCGGCAAGTCACTCGCAGCGCGCGGCTACCTGTCGAACAATTCGGGCGATCACTACACGTCCAAGCTCTACATCGGCGGGGCCCAGAAACGGGTGCTTCACCTCCACGAGTCCAAGCTCATCGAGTTCGCCTACTACCAGCAACCGGACCCGAAATCTCTTGAAACACTCTTGGAGAGCGTTTGTTGATCGCGGCTTGCTGTGGTGACGGAATGAGCCTCGGTTCGACCCGCACACGATCCATGCCGATGGGAAATCAAATTCGGTTCACGATTCGGTCGCCGAGGAAAGCGAAGAGAACAAAACGACACCGAATGAGATCACGATGACGGACAACAAACCAAGATCGAAGTCGAAATGGGACCCGGCTGGCGTCCGCATCGAGCGGTGTCAGGCCGATCCGAACGACCTGGCATATTCGACGCTGAATTGGCTGGGCAACACCCACCCGCCCGTCGGCGACGATCGGCTCGTGGCGGAACTGTTCAAGATGTCCATGCGGAGCCGACCGCCCGGCATGACGGTCTACGCCAATCCGGTCGTGCGGGTCACGACAGCAAGTCCTTCTCGAGAATTCCTGGTCGAAGCGCGACGTCAGCAACGGAGTTGGATCAAGCAACTCAACAACTGGCTCTTTAGCGCCGGCCGAGTGAAGGGGCACTACGCCACCGTCGGCCCGATCATCCGTCAGTTGGAGTTCACCGGTGTGCTGATCGTGAACGGGAAGCACGTCAGACCCGACCAGTGGCCGGATCCAAATAGCTTCCACTGTGACGAAAAGGTTGTCGGCCGCCGATTCGGGCGGCTCACGGTAATCGAGGAATTGCCGGGTCGGAACTGTCGTTGTCGGTGCCAGTGCGGACGAACCACCTTCAAGCGACTGAAACACCTGGTTGCAGGTCGAACCAAGTCGTGTGGCTGTCTCCGAGACGAGAAGCGTGCGCGCAGCAGTGGCGCAAAGAAACACGAGCCGGGATTCACTCCGGTGGATTCGGGCCAACAAGCCAATGAGCGGCGACGCTCGACCGCCACACTCCCAGCGGGATACAAGAAGGTCGACTTCGTTGTTCTTCGGAATAGCGAGTAATCGGAAGTGCGGCTTCACCGCACAAACCTATGCAGGCTCAGTCGGCGGAGGTCGCCGACCCTGGAAGGAAACCGAGAGCACTCCCGAACGAGAAGAAGAAAAAAGAAAAGCAAAACGAGAAAACACAAAGTCAGAAATCTGAAAACGAAACAGGAAACAAGACATGATCCGAAGGACAAGTTCAATCACTGACACAACGCCCATGGTGCTTCGCACCGGCCCAGACGATCGTCGAGGCCGTGTTCAAGGGGCTTGGGCCGAGCACATGGACGAGGTTGTTCATCTCGCGTCGTTTCGACGACACGTGATGAACGCCAGGATGCCGGCAATACCTCGCACAACCCGATGCCCGAGAGGATTAGCGGCAACCTCATCGGGCTTGGGTCACCACATGACAACAAAGGAACATGGCCATGACGACCACAAACCAAAACGAAATCACCCCTGGACCAAAAGAAACAGTCCGCGAGACGGTCGAACTTCACGTCAAGCGAGTTCCACGAGCTATCTGGCTCAAGGCCCGGCAGCAGGCCCTGGCTCAAAAGCTGTCGTTTCGAGACTACGTGATTCGAGTGCTGGAAGTCGCAGGCTTGGAACCTCCAGGACCAGGCAGCACCGACAAATTGTTGGAGTGAGTTCGAACGAGAGGCGTGGTGTGCTGGCGGCCGCGACGACCCACGCGGGCACCGACCTCTACGGTCCGGGGTCAGCCTGCCTTCGCTCGCCAAGTGCGGGGTACAAAACCTCAGCAGTGAATCCCTCTTCCTGGCCGATCGGCGGGCGAAACTCGAAAAGATCGCGGAAGTCGAAGTTAGGAATGCGGGCCGAGAAATACCGGATCAAGGCTTCGACGATCCGGGTATTGGTGGCCCGTTGGCCGGTGAATGACGTCACGTTCCCGAGGGTCGAGCGGACGAGGCCTAGTTCGGCGGCGACGTCGCGTATGTGTAGCGGCACCGCCTGGGGGTTATCGCGGTTGATTTGGTCGATCAGATCGTGAATTCTGAGTCGCATCATAAAAAAATCCCAATCGCACTTGTCATCAATAGTGACAGCAGCTACATTGTCACTATTGATGACTGTCACTATTGGTGAATATAGCGATTGGCGACTCCTGTAGCAAGGGGTTTCACCGCCGCAAGTGGTCCGAGTTTCGCGTCCGGACAACGACCGGAAGAACGGTGATCGCGACGCCGAAAGTGCCAGTCGATAGCTCCTACCCCCTTTTTTACTGTTCCTGGAGGAAATGCGATGAATCTGACCCATGTCGTCCTGCGGCACCGTTCCCAACCCGAGGTGGAACTTGAAATCCTGTTCCGCCAACTGACCGATCCCGTGCCGTCAATGTGGAAGTCCGGCTACCACTGGCAGGTCGAGGCGTACGAGTTTGGAATGGAGCAACCGCCCGTGGCGATCGGTTGGGTGCTTGATGTCAGCGTTTATGAGCCTGACCTCGAATGCGTTCGGGTCTTCAGCGACTACCAAGACGAGGACATCGCACACGCGGTAATCGAAGCCGCCCGGTTGCGCTGGCCCAATCTCGACATCGAGTCTGCCGTCTCCCAAGAAGGGAACGGGTGGATCGCGTCCTACCGAGCGATGACTGTCAGCAAGTGGTCGGTCGTGGACACCCGGGAGCTTCTGTCATGAACCCCGCATGGTCCCTGATATTATCCGCCTACTCGGACGAAGCCTCTCGAACTTCGAAGATCGAGAACGGGATGCAGATCCGAATCGATAGCCGGACCTCCGCCGACGTGTACCCGTGTTTCTGCGACGTTCACCTGTCGATCTACGACCTGGATTCCGATCGTTTCGAGCTCGAACTTCGGCACCCGCCTCTCACCGAAGAAGTTCGCGAGGTCGTTGTCGCACACCACGGCGAGGTTCACGAGCACCGCCTGATGACCGCCGTGCGAATTCCCCTGACGATCAACAACGCACGACCGATCGTTCTGGAATTGGCTGCGGCGATTCGAGCAGCCACAGGTCGTGGGGCGAACTACGTTGACCGAAACTGGAAATGGATCTGCCCGAGAACCGCGGCTTCGCTCGATCGGTTCGCCCGGGTCCTGAACAAGGCAAGCCGTTTGCGAGCGCCGACAACCGTCCGCCGAACCGTCTAACGACCGAATGGATGGAACCTTTTGACACCCTAACCAAACGCAAGGAGAAGACCATGAAGTTAAACTACACGCTCGACCCGTATCGCAGACTCTACCTTCCGGAAGATGTCGCCGCGCTAAAAGCCGCCCTCAAAGGTCTCCGAGGCGACGCACCGAAGTCGTTTAGTGAAAACTCGACGTACTCTTCAGAACGCACGACCCCAATATCCAAGGATAGGTTCCCTGAGACGTGGGACCTTGGTTGTGGATTACTGGGCTGTATCGTCAAAATGTATGAGTGCATGGCGACGACGTTTCAGGTCGCCTTGGCGATGGAACTCTCGTCATCCAATCGTGATTCCGCTCCCAAACGTTCTGAACACCCGGAGATCGTGCGCTCGCTGGGTAAGGACATCGAGGCCGAGGTCAAGCAAGCAGTAGTTGATAACGCATACATGCTGACGCACTACGAGGGCTTTCACGTTTCCCAGAGCGGCCGCCCCAGCAACGTGCCGCTCTCCGTAGATGCCGTGCAATACAGGGATAGCTCGGGCGATCAACATTTGAATCGAAAAGTGTTGTTCGAATATCTGTTCCCGGCAAGTCCGGAGATGATCAAGAGCTACACTCTTCCGGCCTTGGCGGAACCATTTGCCGCGTTTCTCGATCCGCCGTCACCGGACGGAACTGGGAATACGGAACTGACACTTCCGGGAGTGTTGCGGCCTCGCCCGTACGAAGAGTCGATGCGGATTATCCGTCGAGAAAGTCGCGAGAGCTTGCGCTTCGCCCGAGAATTGCAGACACGTATCGCAGACATTTTCTGCAACGCGGTTCGAATTGAGATGGGCTATGCAGGAGCGACCACTCAAGAACAGGATGTGAGCGAGTTGTACACCACGATCGGCGATCTTGGGGAAGCATGTGGCATTCTCTACCGACAGATCCTCGCGGCAACTGCCAATGTGAAGCAGTTCGTCACGTTGAAGCAGGCCATGCCTTTGATAACAGCACGAAACCCGAGTTTAGGGCAACAGCCCTTAGTACAGCCTTTAGTAATGCGTGATGTGTCCGCGCCCAGCGATGAACAGTAGCTTCGACGGCATCTGGCTCAGCAGAATGTTACTCTCGATACAGCCTCACACGGATCGTCGACGAACGTACGAGACGAGAGCGCGTGCTGCGTCTCGTCGGAGTCCCAGATGAACGAGTTGATCCTCGGACAGCCTGGCAAGTGCCGCGAAACTTGTAATTCCGGCGGATTCGAGTCGACGGATGCTGGCCGGCCCAATCCGCGATGCTTGAGAACGCTGGAGGCTCTTCAATATGCCGCCCAATGGGGAGCAGAACTTGAGATGCTCCAGGATGCTGAATAACTGCATCCTCATCGTGTGCAAGATCTCGGTCACCCGCTCGACCCTCGCGTCGTCCGCCTGGCAATGTTCCCGAAGGCAGTAATAGAAGCACCGGGTTTCCAGGAGCGGTCGCAGCGCGGCAACCAGCCACAACAGTTGGTCCCGCCACTGCTCCTCGACGCCAGCCAGGTTCGTCAGCGACCAACGTCGTTCCAAGTCACTCACCGCAACGCCGTGCCCACGTTCGGAAAGAACGATGGCACGAAGTGTGGCCATCATGGCGTCTTTCCGGGCTGTTTCGGCATCGAGCACAAGGCCGAGGGAGCCCAGGAACTGGTCCGCCCGGGATTTCCCTTCCTCGCCCCGCACCCACTCACGGTAGATGACGGGGGTCTCGTTGGGATGACTCTCCATCCACGAATCCAACTGGTCCGGGAGCGTTTTGTTGAAGCGGCGGAGTGAGGGCGAACGCGACGACAGCGATTCCAGGATCAGTAGGTGGTCCAACGGAGTCCACTGAGAAAGCCATCGGTCGTCCGTGTCCGCCTGGAGTAGATCGCGGACGAGTTGCCCAAATCCCGCTGCAACTTCCAGGGGCAGCGTCGACCGGACTTGGTTTCGTCCACATTCCGCTCGTCCGATGCTTGAACCTGTCAGAAATTCGTATACGATTTCCTGACAGGAGGAACAATCGTGTCTGCGGTACAAGACCAGGTACTTGCCAGGATTCGTACGCGAGGTCGCGGACGAGTGTTCATACCCAAGGACTTCCTTGATCTAGGGAGTCGCGATGCTGCTGATCAGGCACTGTCGCGGCTGGCCAGGCTGGGGAATATCCGGCGTTTGGGACGCGGCCTTTACATCTTCCCAAGGAAGTCTGCGGATGGTCCAGTCGTCTCACCGAAAGACCAGGACGAGATTGCGGAGGCGTTGGGCAGACAAACTGGCAGTAAGGTCGTACCTTCCGGAGCGATAGCTGCCAATCGACTCGGTTTGACGAACCACACAGCGGTTGGTCCGGTGTACCTCACGGACGGGCGGACACGGCAAGTGTGTGTTAACGGATTGGTGTTTGATCTACGCCATGCGGCACCGAAAGACCTGCCGGCAGCAAGCCGGATTAGTTCACTGGTGTTCCAAGCGTTGAGGTTTCTCGGTAGGGAGTCGGTGGATGGTCGTGTCATCGCGCGGATTCGCAAGAGCCTCACAGTACGACAGCGTGAGGAGCTACTTAAGGATGTGGGGTACACCACCGACTGGATTTCGGCGGTGGTCCGTCAGATCGTGCGGAACGAAGCCGGGGCAGTACATGCGTGACACAGCGCAAGGCGGCATGAGAATGTTGTTGGTATGCACGCTCCCGATGTGGCACTGGCTGGAGACTGGGAACACTGGATTCATGAAAGGGCTGTAAATGGGCTTCCGATTCTCTGGTCATGAGACGTTTCCCTGCCGCTACGCGTGGCTGCCCAAGGCATATGCAGCCATCGAAGCGGATCACGCTGCGTTTTCGGATGATGAACGCGCGATGATTCGTCTTGGCGTGGGAAAGAACATGGTCCGGGCCATCCGGTTCTGGATGGTTGAGATGTCGGTGGCAGTGAAGCATCCCGGCGGCGGGTACGAGCCATCCGGCTTTGCAAAGGCTTTGTTCAACCGGAGAAAGGGCATCGACCCGTTCTTAGAGGACATCCGGACACTGTGGCTGTTGCATTGGAAACTCTCGACACATAGCGCGCAGGAGCCACTCCTAGCCTGGGATTTCCTTATTAACCAGTGGCAGTCTCCCGACATTAGTCGGTCGGCCGTACTTCCAGCTTTTCGGCGAGTTGCGGACAAGGAAGCACGGCCACCGTCCGATGTGACGCTTGAGCAACACTTCGATACGTTCCTGCACACCTATGTGCCTACTCGAAGCCGCAAAGGTGAAATCCAGGAGGACAATCTGGACTGCCCTCTGGTTGAGCTTGAGTTTATCAACGCCGTGGGTGAGCGGAGGATCGACGGCACGGGCAAACGCGAGCCGATTTACGCATTCCGCATGGAAGACAAGCCGGACATCACGCCGGAAATGTTTGCGTATGCACTGGATGATTTCTGGACTTCGCGGCGTAGCACGGAACGCACGCTGACGTTTAAGGATGTCACTTTCGGACACGGTAGTCCCGGGCAGGTTTTCAAACTTCCGGAGTGGGCCGTTCGCCAGAGACTGGAAGTCATTTCGTCTGATTCCTCCGGACCGTTTCGTTACGTAGAGTCCGCCACACAGCAACAGATCTCACGGCGCGAAGACGTGCCTGGACCTTCCATCATTGCTGCATACGGGGAGGTCGCGTCATGCTGAACACGAACCGGATTGCAAATCTTTTCGACATTCAGAAGCGGTTTATCCGTTCAACGCACCTTGAGCGGGATTTCGCCGATCATACGGCATTGCGCGGCTATGTCGTGACGCCGCCGGCACAGGAGGGTTTCGAGCGGGTTCTTCAGGGGCTGAACCCTAAATCCGGCCAGCGTGCCTGGCGTGTTACCGGTGATTACGGAACAGGAAAATCGTCCTTTGCTCTTGCCCTAGCCCATCTTCTTTCCGACGGCGGTGGCTTGCCGCATGACGTGCGAAGATGCGTCGATTTTCGAAGCCTTGGGGTGAAGCGGCCGAATCTGTTGCCGGTGCTGGTAACGGGCACACGCGCGCCTCTGGGCGAGGCACTGAGGATGGCACTTGCCAAATCGCTTGAAGAACTATGCAAGCGAGGAAAGCCGCCGCAACTTATCTCCAGGCTTCGTTCGCCAGCCGGGAAGAAGCCAGGCCAACAGGATGGGTCGGAAGAGATTGCACTGCTTCTGGAAGCGGGACGTTTCTTGCGTTCCTCCGGTAAGGCGGACGGCCTTGTCATCATTCTGGATGAGATGGGCAAATTCCTGGAGTTCGCGGCACTGCACCCGGACAGGCAAGATATCTACTTGCTCCAAATGCTGGCAGAAGCAGCATCGCGTAGCGGTGATACGCCAATCTTTGTGGTTGGCCTGTTGCATCAGGGATTCCACGCTTATGCCGAACAATTAGCTCTAACCACGCAGAAGGAATGGGACAAGGTTGCCGGAAGATATGAAGAAATCCTCTTCAACCAGCCATTGGAACAAACCACAGCGTTGGTCGCCAATGCCCTCAACATCCGACGCGAGAAGTTGCCCAGGGGTGCGACCGGACGGCTTGAAGAAGAAATGTCCGGGGCAATCGGACTTGGCTGGTATGGCGTGGATGCGGTCAAACATCGCCTGACTTCTATAGCACCGGAGATTTTCCCGCTGCATCCGACGGTAATCCCGGTGCTCGTTAAGCTCTTTGCCCGTTTCGGGCAGAATGAGCGATCGCTCTATAGTTTCCTCCTGTCAAACGAACCCTTCGCGCTTCAGTCGTTCGCTGAGCAACCGGCAAAGGCAGATAGCTTTTATCGCCTGCATCACCTCTACGACTTCGCACGCGCTGCTTTCGGGCACCGCCTAGCTTTGCAGACGTTCCGAAGCCACTGGAACCAGATTGAGTCGGTGGTCGAGAGTTTCCCTCGCGATCAAGTTGCGGAACTTAAGATCCTGAAGACGGTGGCCATCTTGAACCTCATGGATTCGCCGCAACTTCTGGCGTCCGAAGATGCAATTGCGCTTGCCGTCGATTCCACGTCGCAGGACGCCGGGGCGAATATCACGAAGTCGCTGAAATCGCTTCAGCGTGGGAAGGCGGTCCTTTATTACCGTGGTGCAGCAGGCGGTTACTGCCTGTGGCCGCATACGAGTGTCAACCTGGAGCGAGCCTACCAAGATGCCCGCGACACCGTACAGCCTCCGAAGTACATCGGGCCGCTGATTCGTGAAAAGCTGGAGACGCGGCCGCTGGTTGCCCGCAGGCACTACATTGAGACCGGCAATCTCCGGCACTTCGATGTCCAGTTCGTACCGGCAGCAGAGCTGCAGGAGGCACTCAGTGCCCGCACGAATGCTGACGGGCAGGTCATCGTTGCCTTATGCGAAACGGAAGCTGAACGCAGGAGGGCCATTGAGTTCGCAACCTCCAAGCCGATGGCTAAATGCAAGGATGTGCTGACTGCCGTGCCACGGCCGCTGCAAGGGCTTGCCAGCCTTGTGACAGAAGTGCAACGGTGGGAGTGGGTGCTTGGAAACGTACCGGAGCTGAATCACGACAACTACGCTCTGGAGGAGGCCACAAGGCAATTGGCTGCTTCCCGCCAAGTGCTCACGAAGCGTCTCCAGAGTTACGTCGGGTTGCGGCAGTTTACTGAGACCTTCGGATTGGAGTGGTTTTACAAGAGTCAGTCTGTTTCCATCGGCACCGGGCGGACCTTGCTCGAAAAACTGTCGAGTGTCTGTGACAAGCTCTATCCATACGCGCCTAAGATTCAGAATGAACTGGTCAACCGCCATGAACTCAGCTCAGCCGCTGCCGCTGCTCGCCTCCGGCTGATCGAACGGTTGCTGCAACATTCATCCGAGCCGTATCTTGGCATGGACCCCGCCACCAATCCTCCCGAGAAGTCGATGTACCTCTCAGTATTGCAGGAGGCGAGGCTGCACCGGGAGGGGCCTGAAGGATGGGCCGCATGCATTCCAGGCGAGAATGAAGACACATGCGATGTCAGGCCTGTACTGCTGCGTATGCAGGAAGTGCTTGAAGCTGCCAAGGGTGGCCGCGTGAAGGTAACGTCGCTGTTTGCGGAGATGAAATCCCAGCCTTACGGTGTCAGGGATGGGCTGTGCCCGCTGTTGCTTGCTGCCTTTGCCGTTATCCACGAGCAGGATTTGGCGTTCTACGACCAGAACAGCTTCATGAAACAGGTCACCGGGCAGGAGTTCCACCGGCTAATCAAAGCACCTGAGAATTTCGAGGTTCAGTATTGCCGGATCGCCGGCGTTCGAACGGTGGTCTTTGAGCAACTCTTCAAGGTGCTTCATCCAGACAAGAAGCCAAAGTCCATCGATCTGCTCGATGTCGTTCGCCCGCTCTGCATATTTGCTGCTCAGTTGCCTGAGTTCGCGAAAAAGACCACACGTGTCTCACGCACGGCTTCGTCCGTGCGGGATGCACTGGTTCGAGCCGAAGAGCCGGCCACGCTGCTTTTCCAAACGCTTCCCGAAGCCTGTGGCTGCGACCATTTTGAAGCAGATGCTCCACCGTCGCCACCCAAGGTGAAAAAGTTCGTCGAGCGACTGAGGGACAGCATCGAAGAGCTACGCGCGGCATTCCCGCATCTGCTTCAGACTATGAAGGATGAGTTCCAGACCTGCTTCAACCGGCCCGGCAAACTGGAGTCGGCGCGAACGGATGTGGCGTACACTGCGAATCGCGTGTTGTTATCGGTTAAGGAGCCGAGGCTCAAGGCTTTTTGTCTTCGCCTTGCGGACCAGGGCCTGGATGACGACCAGTGGATTGAGTCGATGGGAAGCTTTCTTTGCTCCAAGCCACCCTCGAAGTGGATCGATAACGACCTGTCGCAGTTCGAGGACGAACTGCACCGATGTGCCCGGCAGTTCTTTCGTGTTGAGAGCACGTTGTTCGATGAAAAAGCAGAACCGGCGGGATCGCAGGCCATGCGGGTGTCGATTACCTGCCAGGACGGAAGCGAGGTCGACAAAGTTGTTCGCCTTAGCGAAGGCGAGTTGGAAAAAGTGGCATCCTTGGAGGAGAAGATTCGCAGGGTGTTGGGCGAGGATAGCCGATTGGGCCTGGTGGCTGCAACGAGGGCGATCATGACGCAGATGCAGGACATGAAGGAATAGGGAATTCAGCCAATATCGGCGGGATTCCTCACAAGCAAGGTGAAGGTGGTGAAGCGATGGCAGAGAAAACAGGAGATAATCGGAATCGCTTCCGTGTAAGCGCCCGCACCATTTTGCAATTAGGTGGTGAGCTTATCAGTTCGGATGGCATTGCCTTTTACGAACTGATCAAAAACGCCGTAGATGCTGGAGCAAAGAAGATTCACGTCGAAGTTCGCATGCAATTACCACTCGATGCGATCCAGAGAGTCAGGATGGCTACAGAACAATCCGGGAGTCTCAGCAAAAACGAACTGAAGGCACTTAAAGCAGAGATCGCCTCATCAATCCTCATGGATGCTCCCGACAAGGAGGAATTACGCGAATCCATTGCGGCAGCCGACTCCCTCGATCATCTACTTGCCGCCGTTATTGACGCAAACGCGATCACATTTCGTGATACTGGGAGCGGCATGACGCTCAGCGATCTTGAAAACATCTATCTCACGGTCGGCACGCCGCATCGTCTCAATGAACGTAAGTCGGGATCGCAACGGGTCATACTGGGCGAGAAGGGCATTGGCCGTTTGTCAGCGATGCGGCTGGGCAACCGGCTTCAGGTCAGCACTACCACAGCCGTTGACACTCACTGGAATGAATTAAGAATCGACTGGAACGAGTTCGGGCGGGACGCCGGACAATTACTCGAAGACATCGTGATCGCGCCCTTTCGCGGCCAGAAAAAGGGATCGAGCGATACTGCTGCTCATGGCACTACTATTCACATTACCGACCTCAATTCTACATGGTCCCAAAAGAAGCTCTCAGCGATTGCGGCGTCCGAGCTTTGCCGTTTCACCGATCCTTTTGCCGAGAGCAACCGTTTCCCGATTCATCTGCGCCTGAATGGAAACGCCGTTCCCATTCCGCGCATGAACGAAATCCTGAGCGAACACGCACACGCCCATGTGGAGGCCCACCTGTCCATCGACGAGGAATCCGACGATCCTGTCGCTGTGCTCGAAGGCAAGGTTCGCTACCTGGTTTCAGGTTCGTCCGGCAGTCCACTTTCGGGGCGTACATTGGCGTTCCGCTATGAAAACGTCGAAATTGCGTCTCTCCTGACGAAACGCGAAGACCCTGATGTGGACTTCGATTCGGTACTTCGGCTTGGCCCATTTTCAATGAAGTGCCTTTGGTTCAACCGGCGTCTTCTCAAGGCAGTTGAGATCGACGACAGTACCCTGGACCTGAAAAAGGCGGTCCGACAGTGGTCAGGCGGCCTGATGGTGTACCGGGATGGCTTCCGCGTACCACCTTACGGTGGCCCCGACGATGACTGGCTCGACTTGGATCGCGGCGCGCTCGCCGCCCAGGGTTACAAGGTCAACCGTGCCCAGTTGGTTGGAAAGGTTGATATTTCGGTTAGAGGCAATCCACTGCTTCGTGATCAGACCAACCGTGAGGGTTTACGCGACTGTCCGGAGAAGCGGGCACTTGCCGGGTTGCTAAAGCACATTCTCGAAGTGGAGTTCCGTGGGTACCTGAAGGAAGTCGATGAGGAAATCCGTGATAGGGATCGGATCAGTTTTGCCGCCTTCACGGAGCGGCTGGCGGAAGCTGAGGAAAAGATTAACCACTCCTTGAGCGAGCTTTCCGAGATTGATGACGACCATCCTGACCTGGAGATTGGCCCGCTGGCCAAAAGGTTGCAACGCGCGTTCCACTCGGTAGTTGAAGTGGTTACGGAAGTCCAGGAGACCGTGGAGACAGTAGAGGATGAAAAGGCTCGTGTCCTGCACCTTGCGGCGCTCGGTCTCTCCATCGAAAAACTTGCCCACGAGTTGAACCGGGCGTCCAAGCACGCCTTGGAAGCTTTATCCCAGATGGATGGCAGTCCGAATGCACCGGCACTCAAGCGATCTGCGGTCCTTCAGTTGCAATCGCTTCGCAAGCGACTCCAGAACATGGATCCCCTTTTAACGCCTGCTCGCCAGACCAAGCAAGAATTCGATCTGGGCAAGGAGATTCAATCCGTACTCGACGGATTCCAGGCCAGGTTCGAGCGGCATGGCATTTCGCCAAAGCTGGTGATGAAAGGCGACGAGCCGGTAAAGGTCAAGTTTGTTCGTGCCATGTTCATCCAGGTGCTGGAAAACCTGATCGACAACTCCGTGTATTGGCTTTCGGTAGGTAAACGCCGGAAGGTTGCAGACGAAGCCTCAAGGGAAATTCGCATCGTGCTCGACGGTAAGCGGAATGTCATTGAGGTGTCGGACAACGGCCCCGGTATCGCGCCGGAAAACAGGGAGCGTGTCTTTCGCCCGTTCTTTACGCTAAAACCTGCCGGGCATGGCAAAGGATTGGGGCTGTACATCGCCAATGAGATCGCCCAGTACCACGGGGGCGCACTGAAACTGACAGACAAGGGCCTGAAATCGACAGGACGGCTCAATACGTTCGAGCTGGACTTCGCGGCGGGGAGGGTGTGACGTGCCTGAAGCAGCAATACAAGAAACCCGAAACCCGGTCGTGTCCTGGCGGATCGCCATTATCGACGACGTGTACGCAGGGCCAAATCTTGATGCCGTCAAGAGCGGACTGGCGGAGTTCTGCGCGGATGTCGGTTCCGATGAGGCGATTTTGAAGATGTTGAGCGAACGCACACAGTGCAACTTTGAAACTGTCGAGGGAGTGACTGCCCAGGGAATCGTCGCGTTATACAACTGCCGCCATCAATTGTCGGATATGGCCGACCAGTTGGGCAAGCTCTTCTTAGACTTCGACCAGCGCCGCAGCGAAGTGGAAACGATTGAGCAAAATCTAAGGGCGCATGGGTTCAGTGCGGATAATATCAAGACGTTTCAGTCCGTCCAGGACTTGTTTGCGGGGGAGCCTTTTCAACTGGTCCTTCTCGATCTGATGCTGGCAAAAGGCGAGGCCGAGTCACAGGACATTGCGAAGGAGATTTACAAGAAGTTCAAAGCATTCATCCTGCTCATGTCGAATTCTCCGATTGCCAATCCGCAGCAGATCGAAGGGTTTCGTCGCCAAACCCGACTCTTGAAAGGGTTCTTCGATTTCCGGGCCAAATCAGACCTCTGCGACACAGATAAGTTCCGCATCCAGATCGAAACACTGCCCAAAGACCCCGAAGTCTGCCATGCGATTCACAATTTCGTGATGGCATTGGAAGACGCTTTGGGCGGCACGATTGAAGAGCCGCCGATCAGTAACGGAGACACACAGGCAGACGAAGATGTCACGGTACTTTCCCGGTTCATGCACACGTTGCGTGCCTTGGGCCTCCATGATTATGCCCTGCTCTGCGAGTTGACGCTTAGAAACGAGGGACACCCGCTTGGCGACTACATGATGCGCCTGCTGGGTTCACATTTGCTCGCGCAGCTTCTTTCGCATTCGGGATTGAAAAACGCAATCGCGGCTCTGGACAAGCTGCGATTCACCGGGTTCCTCCCTTTTGGTGACGATCAGTCACCTTCGTTTCACCGGATGTATGCCGATGCAACGACGGAACTGGTCACGGGACCGTGGGAACCACACCCGTGGAGTCTGACACCACAACCCGCACCAGGCACGGCTGCAACTGTGGAGATCGCGACAGATGAATCCGCAGAGACGAGCGAATCCATTACATTGCCAGCCAATGATAATGCTGCGGCCAGTGCTGAGGCCCAGGTGGAATCCGAAATCCTGAGCCTGCTTGGCCTCCAGGACGACGCGCATGAACTGCCTTACGTCCAGCTTGGCGACCTGCTGATTAAAGATGAGAGGTCACTGGTGTTTGCGGTACTTAGTGCCTCATGCGAGTTGCAATTTGTTCCATTGCATGTTCACAGGAACAGGCCTCGACTCAGGGACGATACGGTACTTCTCGTACCTGGGCGGATGCGAACAATTGGAACGCCGCAGGCGAAGAAATCCCAGACGACGGCTGGACTCGTCGAGTGGAACGGCGTCGCGTACTGCATTGACTGGTTTGACGGCAAGCTCGTCGGTATTCCGCACTGCGCTCTACGAAAGCTCTTTCAGGATCGCGGCTACCTTCATCACCGGCGATTGCAAACCGCGCGTGCCCTCGAACTCCAGCAGGCGGTCTTGTCGAAGCTTTCGCGAATTGGCGTGGAAGTTCGACCGCCCTATCCGCGTGACATCAAGATCACGCTTTATGGGCGTCAGCCGGACCAGTCATTCGTGCAGCTGGGTGATTCCCTCGCACAGGCCGGTCTGCTTTTTCACGGACGAAAGGCCGAAGGCAACAAGGATGAACAAAGGGTGCTAGTCTTGCGAAAACAAGCGTACTACCAGTTCGCGTCTGAAATGAAGAAACTCGCGGATCAAACTGCTGATGCAAGGCTGAAAGCCAGCCTGAAGTCCGGAGAAACGTCATTCACGAGTGCAATGGGCGGCTTGAAGTTGCCTATTGAGCTACCGGGTTCACCGGAGCCGAAAGCAATCCAGCTCGTGGATAGCGCGTGGAACAAGACACCGATTCGTCAGGTTGCCCTGCGCTTTGGGGCATTCACGGAACCACCAGCAACAACGAACAGAGAGCTAATGTTCTGCCTGTCGGCGGAAGAGGAATAGGGGCACACAATCATGGCAGAGCAACCAGTCAGACACATATTGAGCCTTTCGGGCGGTAAGGACAGCGCTGCCCTGGCAATCTACATGCGCGACCGCATTCCGGAGATGGAGTACATCTTCCACGACACGGATAAGGAATTGCCGGAAACTTATGATTACCTGCATCGACTTGAAGCGATCTTGGGCAAACGCATTACCAAGACGACGGCAGAGCAGAATTTCGACCACTGGCTCACGGTATTTGGCGGCATGATTCCCTCGAATCATCGTCGCTGGTGTACGAAGCTGCTCAAACTCAAGCCGTTTGAAAAGTATGTGGGCGATTCGCCCGTCATCAATTATGTGGCAATCCGAGCAGATGAAAAGCGCGAAGGATATATCAGCCATAAGCCAAACATTACAACCGTATATCCGTTCAAGGAAGACGGCCTGGTGAAGGCCGATGTGTTTCGCATCCTCGAAGAAAGCGGGCTTGGGCTTCCCCGTTACACTGAGTGGGGACGAACCCGTTCCGGGTGTTTCTTCTGCTTTTACCAGCAGAAGATCGAGTGGGTTCGTCTCAAAGAGACCTACCCCGATAAGTTTGAAGAAGCCAAAGCGTACGAATATGTCGCGAACAAGGGAGAAGGCGATCCCTTTTACTGGTGCGGCGATGAACCGCTCGTGCAACTGGAACGGCCTGAGCGTATGGAAGAGATCAAACGAAAGTGGGCTGAACGGGAGGAGAATCTCAAGAAAAACGGCAAGAAGAAAAAGCTCATCAACATCCTGGGTGAAGGGAATGAAGATGAAGGAGATACGGGCGGTTGCCTGATTTGCCAGCTTTGACCTTGATGGGGAGACACATGATTTCACAACAGGCCACGCGGTGGATCAGGTTCATACGGCAGTACGGGCCAATCCCTCGCAACGACAACATGTATGACGAGCATATTCGGAAATCGGCGAAACGCGCCGGTATCCGGCCGCTCGCGTTCGTCCATCCCGTCGAGCAAGATGTCCTGGCCCAGTTCGGCCCGCAACAAAAGGAGCGACGTTCTGTGGTTCTGACCGGGACGGCGGGCGACGGAAAGAGTCATTTGTGCGGCAAAATCTGGACGCTCCTGGGCGGCAGTGAATCTCAATGGAGTTCCGATGACGTCTATCATACGCTGGACATTCCCGCCGGTGGCTGGACGCTAACGGTCCATGTCATCCGCGACCTGACTGCACTTCCGCCACATGATGCAATGGGCCGGTACATCGATAAGGCGGAACTGCTCACCCGCTTCTGCGATTGCCTGTGCGAACCTGACAGCAAGGTACAGTTCCTGGTCGCTGCGAATGATGGCCAGCTTGTAGAAACCTTGCAGAGGCTCCCCACGACCCCGAATGTGGCCCGTGTACGGTCTATTGTGGAGACGCTGCTGGTCGATGGCCGGCGGGAAATGAGTGAAGTACCGCTCACCCTGTTCAACCTCAGCCGAATTCCGTGCGTGGCATTATTCGATCTGGCACTGGATGCCTTCCTGGGACATGAAGGTTGGACGGAGTGCTACGCGAGCAGGGTGGAAGACGGTTTTTTCGGCGACCGTTGCCCGATACGCCACAATTACGAGTTGCTGAAATCGCCTCTGGTACGAAGCCGGCTACGTTCGCTGTTCGAGCTTTGCGATTGCAATGACCTGCATGTGCCGATCCGGCGAATGCTGCTGCTGTTTGCCAATGCGATCCTGGGACATGCGGATGCAAAAGACCGTGTGATGCAGGCTAGCGATGTCCAGACATTCATCCAGAAAGGAACGACCGCGAAGGCGAGTCTTTTCAATAACCTGTTCGGCGGCAACCTGTCAGAAGTGCGCCGCGATTCGCTGGAAGTATTCGATTACCTCAACCGGTTCCGTATTGGTCACGAAACTTCGAACCGCATCGACAATATCCTGATTTTTGGCGAAGCCGACGAGAACCTGAAGCCCTATTTCGATGTGCTGCTCAGAGCCGACACGATGTACGGGGCCGACGACAGTTACTACGCCGCACAGCGGTCCTATGTGGAAGGCGACGATACTGACCCGGCTACTGACCTGTTCCTGCGGCTCCTGGTAAGCCAGCGACGGGGGCTGTTTTTCAAGATTCCGCGTGAGTGGGAGCAGGAACTGTCCCTCTGGGAATTGACCGTGTTCACATTTGCCGGGGAGTACCTGGAAAAAGTGCTTGGTCCGCTTTCCCGCGGCGGACGGGTGGAGCGACCTTACCTGGCCCGGCTGGTCAAAGGGCTGAACCGAATTTTCGTCGGAATGCTGGTGAGTTCGGATCGTGACCTACTTCTTGCAACCAGCATTTCCTTTTCAGGCTCAAAGGTGAGCCAGGTGCTGGAGGATCGGGTTCCGGTGACGCCACGGCTGAATGAACGCGTGGAACTGGTCCTTGCCAACGGGAAGCCAACCCTCCATGTTCAGTTCTCGCAAACGATTTCGGCATCGATGCCGTTGAACCTGACCCGCTATGAATTCCTGAGCCGTGTAGCAGAAGGTGCTCTGCCGGGGAGTTTTTCGCGCGAATGCTATGAAGACATGCTGGCATTCAAGTCCCGCCTGCTGACCTGTCTTACCGAGCGGCGGCGAAATGAAGTGGGCACCGAATCCAACACGTTCGCATTTCATCTACTTACGCTCGATCCCGCTGGCAACCAGCTCGATGATGTGGTGGAGGTGACTCATGGCTGATGCCACAACCATGCTGCCACTTCCGGCTCGTGAAGATTACCGCGACAACAGCATGTGGGTCGATGAGCAGATGTGGGGGCACAGGCTCTGGGACTCCCAAAGTCCCTGGCTGCTTTTCCTCGAATTCCTTGGCGTGGCCGAAGCAAGCCTCCGCAACGGGCAGTTATTCGCCAACGGCAACCATCCCCTGCTTTACAAGCCGTACAAACGGCTGCACCTGCGAAACATCCTGTTCAACAATGAGGTCCTGACGCAAATCGCCGAGCGCTATCCTGACAGCAACTCGGCATGGGATAAATGGCTGGAATGGATGGGCACGAACGCGAAGGGAGTGCTTCCCCGCGATTTTTCCTACCTCAAGGGACGATTCCATTCGTTCCAGCAGTTCGTTTCACTTGTTGGAATCCTCCGCGGTTCGGCGGTGGAAAGTGAAACGAACAAACGGTGGAGTTCCCGTTTCGTTTTTCCATTCGGTCCCAATGCCCTGTACGAAGACTTAAGCATTACGCATGCGGGCAAGGTCAGTCGCGAGTACATCTATTTCGGGCGCACCGGCGAGATTATGTACCTGATGCTCAGCCGTTCCAAAAGAAGGGAGGAACTTGCGTCACGCTTCGCTTCCTTGCTTTCGGGCCAGAACCAGTGGAACAAACTCCTGGCCCTGTTCCAGCCGGATGGAGGAGAAGACCCAGAAACGCGGGCAAACAGTTTCCTTCCCTACCGCGAGCATCCGGTATTCGACCTCCTGGCCGATGATTGGCTGCATGTCCTTTCCCTTGAGTTGCCAGGCTTTGATGCTTTGCCGCATTTGGTGACCCTTGGGGCGTTCCATGTAATGCTCTATCAGTTGCAGATCAGTAGCGAGATCCTGTCCAGACCGCTGCATTTCATCTGCGAGGTTGTGGCTCCAAAAAAGACCCTGGTGAGGGAATTGTCTGCGTTTAATTACCAGGAGAACAGCCTGCTCTCGCAGAAGGCGGTTGAGGCATACCTAGCAAAGATCACCGCCTCTGATCGCTGGCAGCATGCGAGATCGCAGGCTAGTGCATTTGCTGCGTGCAAGGCGATACTCGAAGAACAGGTTCGCTGGCCGAACGACCCGGAGGACTACGAAGGATGCTCGGAGCCCGATGCCCTGGCATCTGAACTGCGGCGTGCGGCCATTGCCCGCCACCGGCAGCATGTGGCCAGCGTCCATCGCCAGTACGGGCGCGACGTGGGTCTAGTGTCGAAGCGTGGCACTAACCGTTTGCGGTATGCTCCGACGGATGCCCTCCTGAAAACGCTGGTCCTTGCTAATGTCTCGCACCGGATGGAGTACAAGGAGTTTCTGGGTGTGCTGTTTGCCCGCTACGGGTTCGTGATCGGCGAACGCGAAGCCGAGCAGGTACTTTCCCACGAGGATTTTGAGAAGAAGGCGTTCCAGACAAACTCGCACCGGCTGGAGCAACGGCTTTCCAGCCTGGGGATGCTTCGCAGGCTCTCGGATGCATGCGCTTATGTCCAGAATCCGCTTGCACGGGGGCAGTCATGAACATTTCAGAATTCATCGGCAAGATTGTCAGCCAGTTGCTCAAGGAGGAGTTGTCAGGAGAGCGTGGCACTCAATCGGAAGGAACGGCCCGGTTTACCATCGATTGCCTGAGTGCGGAGCACACGGCGGCAGTGGCTCGCCAGATTCTCGCTGAGCCGTCGCTTTCAACACAGATAGACCTGAAGCTACCCAGGGCATTCCTTGAGAGCCAACATCTTCCTGACGAAGTGCTCACAACGCTTCCAGCGACCTATTTCCGCAACGCAACGGCTGAAAAGCCAGTGCTACTGATAGCCAATACCGGAGACGATGAGGAGCAGTCCCTGAAGGAGTTCATCCGCATCGGCGGGCCGGAGCTACAGGAACACCCGGAGTTGTGGATCAGGGTCGCGAGCGACGGCCTGTCACTCTCCGAACAGCATGCCAAGTGGTGGGAAAAGGCGCTAACCGGTCTCCAGGACCTCCGGGTCGCACCGCTGGACCGTATTGCTGCATACGTCTTACAGACACGTTCAGCGATTCAGTCAGATGGACTTCCTGTTCTCCAGGCACTGGGAGCGGCCCTGCCGGCGCTTCGGCTGCCGAAGGACTCGGTGTTCTCCAGCCGAATCAAGGAAGGATCGCGGGGGCACCTATCGGCATGGAAAAAGGAATACAGCGCGGGATTTCGCAGCCGTGGTTGTTACCTGCTGAAACAGACGCCTTCGCAGCTCCTCCTGGGAGAGGAAGAACTCGAAATCGCCTTCGCCAAAGTTGTTGATGTAATTCCTGCCGGACTTCACCCAACGATTGAAGCGTTCATACATGCGCCGAGCGGATGGAATGACGCGTCCGTTTCACTTGCTGAATGCGAATGGGAGCAAATACGCCCGCTTTTCGACGGAGTCAAGCGGGAGAAGTTCAATCTCGCGCGTGAGACGATTCACTTCTTCGACGAACGGGAGCCTGAACTCCTGTCTGACGATGAGCGGCAGTACCTCCAGAGCCTGGTGACCCGTTCGGGCAGCGAACCTACGGAAGACGACACCGAGTTTTACGAAGCTCACCGCAATGAACTCAAAGAAGATCGCAAACTCAAGTCTGCCTGGGACCGGTTTGTCTTTGGCAAGGCGAGGGAGACCAACGATTTCCTGCTGGGTGTCGCTCTGTGCATGGAATCACTTTTCAGTCAGGGCGAAGCGGGAGCAAAGCGGAAGCTCAAGATCAGGTGTGACCGGGCGACGAAGAAGGAACTGAAAGACCTGAATGTCGATGCCGGCCTGTATTTCGCACACCGTTACGCCGGGGCCAAGACACTGTTCGGTGATCGGGTGACATGGAATGTCGGCCAGCTTTTCGACTTTCCTAAGCTGGTTACAGAATGGGCCCAGCAAAAGAAAACAACGCTCAATCGTTCGACAGCCAAAGCAGCCATCCAGCTCAAGTTTGTCCTCGAACTGGAATTCGATGTCTCGACCGGAGGCACCCAGTCGTACTCGACTCAATTGTTGTGGAAATACGATCCCAACGCGGTGTCGTCACAACTGGTCGATGACTGGAACCGCCTTGCAGAGAATCCGCTCGTATACTGCCGCGCGCTCCAGGAGCCTGTCAGCACGAAGGGTACACTCCAGACCGTAGACCTCGCCAACATCAAGACGTTTGTTCCCGCCTATGACCGGGACCGAGGATCGTTCGTCTCCGTCTACAAGAAGCAGAACGACATCGCCCTTCAGTTCAGGGCAAACCTGAAGACAGCGATAGCCAACAGTCTTGTGCCTGAATCTGTCGGGACATTGATTGAATCAAAGTTTGTTGAATTCGAGGCAGAATACGCAAGAGCAATCAGTGACATGTGCGAAGCCGGGCTGCACAGCGCTTCGTTGCGTGCACAGGCTGTAGCTTACTGCAGTCTGCTGGATATCCTCGTTCGACAGGCCAAAGGCGACCGCAACCGCGACCTGCTCTTGCGGCCGCTGTTGTCGATCGGTGCGGCGCATATCGAAGGTGGCACCAGTGCGACCGTGGTTACACCATGGCATCCGCTGCGGCTCCTTGCCATGCAGGTAAAGGCCACTATGTCAGTCGGACTTGTCCGGCACCTGCTTGCCGCTCCGGAAGTCTTCTTTGGTGACACACGGCTTTTTTTCAAGGACTTGGCACAGGAGCTTTCCCATCCGTTTTACCCGGAAGTTGTGCTGGGATGGCGGAGCGATAAGCCTGAGCTGATGGTGATGACGGATGCAGTACTGGATTATACGCTGCATGAGTCGCCGGTTATCAACGATACGGAACCGGATGACACTAACGAGAACCCAACGACCGGCAGCAACTGCGTCCTGGAACTTGTGCAGCGGTACCTCACGCTGCATCCGCACGAACACGCCAGCATGTCTGTCGTGCTATACAACTGCGATTCTGCACGATTGCCGCAGGCGGTCGTGGACCGCATCGGGCAACTTTACGAGGACGAAGATGACGTTCGATGCCAGGTAATGCTTCGCCACAGCGACGCCGGCCGGTTGCGCGATCTGTACCGAGCCATTATCAGCCACGGGGATGCCGACGTTGATTCGTTCAATGCGAGCGAAGCGACGCAGGACTTCATGGCACGCCTGCGTATCTGCATCATTGCGGACCAGGCTCCGCCTCCGAACCCCAAGGACGGCTGCCCTTACGACATCGTATTCTCACAGGATGTGATCGCCCGTCATTCGCAGGTCGAATGGTATCCCGAGACCGCAATGCCCGTCGCCGTGGATTCACTGGTTCCCGCGCGATGGTCACGCCGCCGCGCTGCGGCTATCGACGACATGAAATCCGTTGTGTACCTGTGCAGTCCGGTGCAAACGCAAGAGGGCTGGAGCTTCCTGACCGCACTTACCACATTCCTCAAAGGCGATTGGGACGAGAATGAGGGCAAACGTCTTCTACCCGCACGTCAACTGGATTTCCGCGACAATCGCACGGCCAGGATTTTCGAGGAGACACACAACCTGGGCAACTGGGTTGTGAATTACGACGAGTTGTTGGATCGACGCCAGCTCCTGAATCAGCATGTGCGTGTGATTCGCTACAAGCAGTCCACTACCCAGGGACGAAATGTCATCATTTCATCCAAAGCTCCGCTGGGACTGCTCGTGTCGATGGTCTTGCAGCGGATCAAGGCTCTGAACCTGGGCCTCACCGATCCTGAGTGCCACGCACTGGCAGAGCGGTTCGTAAATGATGCCAACGATGTGTCGGGCGACATAGTGCTGCGGGCGGCTAAGCGAGGGCGTAATGCCAGTGAGTTGATGGGAATCGTACTCAGCCGGTTCCTTCTGCAGCATGAGCTTGGACAGCGGCGGTACCACGGATGGTATTTCCTGGACGATTACGCCGACTGGCTTGGCCAGAAAGAAGAACAGATTGCTGACATCCTCTGCCTTGCGCCGGAGGTTACCCCGGCGGGTTCCCTTCGGCTTACCGTCCTTGTGTCAGAAGCGAAGTACATCGAGCTTGCCGGATTATCCACGAAGCGAAAGGAATCCCAGAAGCAGCTGCGGGATACTGTCAGGCGGATCAACGAAGCCGTGTTTGGCGCTCCCGAACGGCTGGATCGTGACCTCTGGCTTGCCCGGCTTTCCGACCTGATCCTGGACGGTGTCCAGTTCCCGGCAAGCGCCCGGATCAACCTCGCGGACTGGCGGCGGAGCATACGCGAGGGTTCGTGCGAAATTGCTATTCGCGGATATTCCCATGTATTCGTGTGGGGACCTGATGACCCATGCGATTGCTCTTCGTTTGCACCGGTCGCCGAGCTGGAGGGTGCGTTCCAGGAAGTATTCGGGCGTCCTGACTTACGCGAACTGGTCCGCTGCTACTTTGAGAATCGCGATCCGCTTGCGCTCAGGCGAGCCATAGCACAGGAGGATGTCTGGGCAGAAATGGAATACCAGCGCCCGACGGACCGCACGACGATCAGGGTACCGCGAATACACCATGCAGAGCTTGACGATGAAGCACCGCCTGCCGATGGCGGGTCTGGAGGAAGCCCGGTTCCTCCCCCAACGCCGGAGTTGCCGGGCGGCGGCACTGCTCAACCCGTTACCCCGCCCAGGAAACAGGATGCGGAGAGAAAAAGTCCCGAGTGGGCCTATCCGGCCATCGCCGGTGTCGTCTCCGATGCGCAGTCCGATGGTGTGTCCAATGACGACAGTGAGTGGCTCCATGCTGTCGAAACAAAGACCAAACATGCGCTTCAGCAGTTCCAGCTCCAGGCAAAAGTCGTATCTGCCACGCTCACCCCGAACTGTGCCCTGATCAAATTTGCGGGAAGCTCGAACCTGACGGTCGAGCAGGTCAGCCGCAAGCGGTCTGAGTTACTGACCACCTACGGCCTGAATGTCGTGGCGATCCGTCCCGAACCTGGGCTGGTGAGCCTTTCGGTTGAGCGTCCCAAACGCCGTGTGATCCGGACGCCGGAACTCTGGGCCAGGTGGCAACCGGCGGCTGGATGGGGCAACCGTTCATTGCTGATAGGTGTGAAAGAAGACGACGGGGAATTGCTCCTGCTCTCGCCGGGCAAGGCCCATGCCCCGCATACGCTGATCGCCGGATCGACGGGGAGCGGCAAGTCGGTGCTGATGCAGAACATCATCCTCGCCATTGCGGCAACGAACACGCCGGCCCAGGCCCGCATCGTGCTGATCGATCCCAAACAGGGAGTGGATTATTTCGCATTCGAGACCCTGCCGCACCTGGACGGCACATTAGTTGTTGAGTCCGACGCGGCCATTGCCAAGCTGGAGCAACTGGTGGCCGAGATGGATGCCCGGTATGGGAAATTCCGTGCCGCACGTTGTCCAAACCTGGACGAATTCAACAAACGCGCTGATGAAGCGGACCGCCTGCCGGTCATCTGGGTGATCCATGATGAATTCGCCGAGTGGATGATGGTCGATGATTACAAGGAAGCGGTAACGAACATCGTAGGTCGCCTGGGCGTGAAAGCCCGAGCCGCCGGAATCCACCTGGTCTTTGCCGCGCAACGGCCGGATGCCAACGTGATGCCCATGCAGTTACGGGCGAACCTAGGCAACCGCCTCATCCTCAAAGTGGACTCAATTGGCACCTCCGAGATTGCCCTTGGCGAACCCGGTGCCGAACTCCTGCTGGGACACGGTCATCTTCTCGCCAAAATGGAAGGAGCTCCAGGGCTTTGCTATGCCCAGGTGCCTTTGGCAGACAGCGGGTTTGTTGATGAAATCGTCGGGGTCATGACACAGAGGGCACCATGATTCCGGGAGCAACAACATGAGAAATCCGGACTGGGTGCGTGATGAGATCATTCTGGCGATGGACCTCTACGTCCGCGCTGGCCGGAAGCAGCTGCCTCCTTCACATGAAGAGGTGATCCGTCTCAGCGAACTCCTGAATCGTCTCCCCATTCATCCGCCGGCCTCGCGTGACGAGAACTTTCGCAATGCCAACGGCATCTCGATGATTCTTGGGAATTTCCTTGGTGTCGATCCCGTTCATAACCAGCCAGGACTATCCAGGAACAATCAGTTGCAGGCAGCCGTGTGGGCAGACTTCATCGACCATCCTGACCTGCTCAAGCGCACGGCCCAGGCTATTGAAGCTGCATCAGGCTCCCCAAATGTCACTGATCTTTATGAAGTAACGGATGATGAAGATGTCTTCCCGGAAGGACTCCTGCTTTCCCGCCAGCATGCTGTACGCGAAAGGAACCGAGCGGCAATATCTGCCAAGATTGACGCGGTGATGGGCGATGCAGGCCGACTCGACTGTGAGGTGTGTGGCTTCAACTTTTTCGCGTTTTACGGCGAGATGGGCCGGGGATTTGCCGAATGCCACCACACGATTCCCCTATCGGAAGCAGTATTCCAGCGCAAGACCCGGCTGACCGATTTGGCAATTGTCTGTGCCAACTGCCACAGGATTTTGCACCGCGTGCGGCCTGTACTGACTATCGCATCCCTTCGATGCCTAGTTGAGCGTACAAAGCCACTCGCAAGTGGAGGCTTTGCATGAGCACACCCGTATATCTCGATAACAACTCGACCACTGCCGTCGATCCGGTAGTGTTCGAGGCGATGCGTCCCTATTTCACTGAGATATACGGCAATCCGTCGAACCAGCACCATTACGCCGGAAGCAAAGCAGCCCGTGCCATTGAGAAAGCGCGGTTGCAGGTTGCCACTGCGGTTGGTGCAGAGCCCGACTCCGTCATATTCACGAGCGGTGCGACCGAGAGCAATAACCTGGCCATCCTGGGTGCTTGCCGTCTACGGCGGTCACTGCCTGGCCACATCGTCACCTCAGCCATCGAGCATAAAGCGGTTATCGAGCCTTGCCGCCATCTTGAGGCAGCCGGGTGGAAAGTGACCTTCCTTTGCCCGGACAGCAAGGGGCTGGTTGAATGGCGCAGGGTGGAAGATGCGATCACGGAGGATACGGCGCTCGTAAGCATCATGGCCGCCAATAATGAAGTAGGTACGATCCAGCCTGTCGAGCGCATCGGCGAAGTGTGCGAACGTCGCGGCGTGCTGTTCCATTGCGACGCTGCCCAGGCCTTAGGCCGGATACCAGTCGATGTCGGCTTGTGGAACGTTGACCTGCTGAGCCTGTCGGCCCACAAGGCCTATGGTCCCAAAGGCGTCGGCGCGCTGGTGATACGTGAGCGACGAAAGGCGGAGGTTCTTACGCCACTGGCCTTTGGCGGTGGTCAGGAATCCGGCATCCGGCCGGGCACTCTCCCGGTCCCGAACATCGTTGGTTTCGGTGCCGCTGCTGAACTGGCATCTGCAAACCTGAAGGATGAACCGATACGACTGAGATCACTCCGGGATGAGTTGCTTTCAAGGCTCATGGATTCTTGCCCCAGCCTTGTGGTGCATGGCCAACCTGCGAATGCGCTCCCCGGTTTGTTGTCTGTCGGTTTTCCAGGTGTGAACGGCGATGAATTCCTGTTCGCGCTGCGTGATGTGGCAATCAGCCAGGGTGCGGCATGCACGGCAGGCAGTCCAGAACCGAGCCATGTCCTGACGGCAATGGGCATTGGATATGACCTTGCCCGTTCCAGTTTTCGCTTCGGCATCGGACGGTTTACCACCCAGGAGGACATCGTGCAGGCTGCTGCGGAAGTGTCCCGAGTACTTTCACTTCTGAGTTGAATGAAATATCCCTGGAGCCGGGCAGTGTGTTTAGGAATCAGCGACCGGGAGAGATGCGATGGTTGTGCCTGAGTCGGAGACAGTTGTTCTCCGTCACAAAACGGCGATACGAAGGGGCGACTTTTCACGTCCGGTCAAATGCCTCCTCAGGGACAGACTACTTGAAAAGAGCCTGACTTTTTTTGACTACGGTTGCGGACGAGGCGAGGACCTGGAGCTATTGGCCAGTGATGGCTTCGCTTGCAGTGGCTGGGACCCTGCATTTCGTCCTGATGGGGTTCGTTCTGAAGCCGACATCGTAAACCTGGGCTTCGTTATCAATGTCATCGAAGACGCAGCCGAAAGAGTGCAGACACTTAACAGGGCTTGGTCCTTGTGTCGTCAGGTGCTTGCAGTTTCGGCGCAAGTAGTATTCTCCGCCAGGAGCAAGTCACCGGCCCCGTTTGCTGACGGAGTGCTCACGACCCGCAACACCTTCCAGAAGTATTACGAACAGGACGAGCTGAAGCAGTACCTGGAGTCGGAGCTTCAGACGGAGGCCATCCCGGCTGGAATCGGCATCTTTTACCTGTTCAAGGATGAGGTTCGCCGGCAGCAGTTCCTGGCAAACCAGTTCCGGCGCAGGGAGATTGTCCCCAGGCGTCGCATTGCTGAATTGCGACTGGAGGAAGCAAAGGAGGCCTTGAGCCCGCTCATGGATGCCATCGCCGAACTGGGACGGCTTCCTGATGCAAGTGAATTTGACGGCACTCCCGCGATTGTCGAGCGATTTGGTTCGCTTAAACGAGCCTTTGCGGCAATCCAGCGAATAACCGGCCCGGAAACCTGGGACACGATAGCACGGCACCGGCGCGAAGACATACTGGTTTACCTCGCTTTGTCACGTTTCCGCAAACGTCCTTTGGTCTCTCACCTGCCTGCGGTCCTGCAACGCGATATCAAAGTGTTTTTCAAAACATACGGCAAGGCATGCGCAGAAGCTGACGCACTGCTTTTCAAAGCGGGTGATTCTTCTGCTATCGATGAGGCATGCAAGGCTTCAAAGGTTGGGAAGCTCCTGCCTGACGATCTCTATGTGCATCGAGACGCCTTGGAAGTTCTTGACCCGGTACTCAGGATTTACGAGGGATGTGGGCGGGCTTTCCTGGGCGAGATTGAGGGTGCCAACATCATCAAGATTCACCGAAGGTCCGGAAAACTCTCCTACCTCATCTATCCATCGTTTAAAGAAGACCCGCACCCGGCATTATGCCGGTCCATACGTGTTAACTTGCGAACGAGGCAGATCGACAGCACGGACTATTCACAAAGTACCAACCCGCCGATCCTTCACCGCAAGGAGACGTTCCTGCCTCCTGAACATGAACTCAGAGACAAATTCACCAGGCTCACCGAACAGGAAGAAAAGCACAACCTTCTTGACGACAATTCGCGGATCGGAAACCTGGAAGGCTGGAACCGCCGTCTACTTGAGCGAGGTTTTGCCCTGAAGGGCCATCGGCTGGTGCGCCTATCTGCAGAGTGACTTTGTGAAGCCATTCGCAAATGCAGTCAGAGTGCTTGTCACTGAGGTACTGGACCACGCGATTAGTTAGCGCCTGCGACCCAATCTCAGACCGGCATATGGATTCCTCTGTTCAATATCGAACCTCCGCTGTTTTCCGACGCCGGTACTCCGATCGAATGACAATCTTCGCACTCTGAAGCGACACGCCCACGCCCTGCTGATCACCAGGGTAACTCCTTTTGGAACCGACCACTTCTCGTTTCAAAAGGAGCCGACTGATGATTCTCGCGTCACCTACAGATTTCGAAACCGGCGACGGCCCGTCGCCCTCACTGCCACACGACACCACGACCTTCGACCAGCCGCGCGTTACCGTCGGCGAGTTGCTCGCCGCCTCCCGTCTGGACTATCCGGTCCGGTTAGCGGCCGTGCGAACCGACGATGGCACCCTGGTGCCCCACAAGCGCGCCGTTATCCGCGAAGATACCGGGGGCGTGCTCGGGGTAGTGGGCAAGAACTACGTTCCCGTCCAAAACAGCCAGGCATTTCTGTTTCTCAATGAACTCGTCCGCGACGGGTCGCTTTATGCCCACCGCGCTGGTTCATTCCGGGGCGGAGCGCGGGTTTGGGTGCAGGCCAAGCTGCCATCAACCATCCGAGTGCGTCAGAGCGACGACCTGGTCGACGAGTACCTGCTTCTCTGCAACACGTTCGACGGTTCGTCCGCATTACGCATCCTGTTCACGCCCGTGCGAATCGTCTGTGAGAACAGCCTGAACCTGGCGATACGCCGCGGGATGGGGCAAGGCATTTCGATCCGCCACCGCGGTAATCTAGCCAGCAAGATCCAGGAGACTCGCCGCGTACTCGGCATGGCGACCGAGTTTTTCGACGACGCGTCCGAGCGGATCAACCGACTCGCTGCCCACTCACCATCTTCGGCTCAACTGGAGGGCTACTTTCAAAGCCTTTACCCCGACCCGGACCAGGGAGACAAAGCCAAGGCAAGCGGGGTCCGACATCGACTGATGGACCTGTTTGAGACCGGCAAGGGCATGGACATCCCTGGGGTGCGGCACTCAACCTGGGCTGCGTACAACGCGGTCACGGAGTGGGTCGATCACCACCGTCCGACCCGGGCCAACTCTCCGGCCCAGCGCGCGACGCAGCGGTTGGACTCGGCGTGGTTCGGCTCGGGTGCATCGCTCAAAGCTCGAGCCTGGAATCTGGCTCTCGACATGGCGTTGGCCGTTTGATTCGAGCCAAAGCCATCCCCGTCAATGCGATCTATGGTCGTTGGCCGGGTACTTCGTCTGTCCCGATCCATCACCGTTAACGAACAAGGAGTTCAATCATGCTGAGAGCCAACGTTGGCCTGTCCCGAAAAGTGTCCCGCGACTATCAGTCTACCGGCTATACCATCAACATCGACGGAGAGATTCCTTTCTCTCCCGATGATGCCGAAGGCGTTCTCGAAAAAGTTCGTGAACTCTTCGACCTGGCTCAGGAAGCCTTGAACCGGGAGATCGACCGAGATCAGGGAGAGATGGCGATAGGTCGTCGCGATGAAGAACCACCTACTCCGCCCACGAACGGGCAGAATGGTCACACCAATGGCTATTCCCGAACGGCTAACGCAACGCCTGCCACGGCGGCTCCCGCTACGACGGATGGTGCCGAAACCCATGGCAACGGCAATGGAAAGCACTCTGGCAACGAAGAGGTCGCCACCAACAAGCAAGTCCAGTTCATCTTGACGATGGGCAAGCGGTTCAAGTTGTCCACGCCTCAACTGGAAAGCCGCATCGTGCAGATCGTCGGCCGTAAGTGCGGGGTCTACGAATTGACCAAGAAGGAAGCGGGTCGAGTGCTTGATCAATTGACCAATGGCCAGCCGGCGTAAAGGGGAACATGGATGGACCCCAACGCCACCTGGTTGATGTTGCTTCAAGCCATGCAGTCGGAAGACTGGAGAGCCGTGCGCGACCATGCGGAAGACCTCGTCGAGTGGTTGGATCGCAGTGGCTTTCCACCCGACACCAGCAGCGGCATCGTGACCGACCCATTCTGGAACAAGCAGATGGCCCGCTTCGCCTGCAAGCTGGCCAAATCCATCGCCCGAAGACGACGGAGGACCACACAGCCATAAGGATCTCGCCATGCATCATCGGCCTCACTGGAGTTACAGCTCCATCAGCCAGTATCTCGCCTGCCCACTTCGCTACTACTTCCAGCGAATTCTTTGCCTGCCGCAGCCCACCATCAACAGTAGCTTGGTTCTTGGCTCATCCGTCCATGCGGTACTGGCTGAGTATCACCGGATGATTCAGCAGCATGAACCGACCAGGATCGACAAGCTGCATCAGGTCTTTGCCAACACTTGGTCGAGTCGGGAAAACCAAACGCGAATCAGCTTCAAAGACGGAGAGAACCCAAAAGACACTTTCGATCAGGGGATTGCTCTCGTCGAGTTGTATCTGAAGGAACCACCACCGCAGCACATCGTCAGCATCGAGCGGGAGATTATCAGTCCCGTTCACAACAGCCGAGGCGAGTATCTGGAAACACCGCTGGTGGCAGTGGCCGACTTGATCACGGCGGATAACGAAGAGCTTACGGTGCGAGAGTTCAAGACTGCCGCACGGGCTTATTCGGAAATCGAAACCGAGTCCTCGCTTCAGCCAACGTGTTATGTGAACGCTGTCCAGGAAGTCTTTGGTCAACCAGCCACGGTGGAATACACAGTGCTCATCAAAACCAAGACTCCCAAGATTCAGCGACTGTCGGCAGCACGAACTGACGCCGACCTGGGAAGACTTGGGGACATCATCGAGAACATCGAACGGGCCGTTCAAGCCAACATCTTCTATCCAGTGGAAAGCCCACTCAATTGTTCGACCTGCCCCTTTCGCAAGCCGTGTCGGGAATGGGGTCGAAGTCATGATCACCCGGAGCTGGTTGCATTGGGCACTTCGATGGCTGAGGTGCTGTGATGCTCACGGAACTCCACAACAAGGGCGGCTCGTTGTGTGAACCGGCCCGCCAGGGAAATCTCCGCTGTCCACTCCTGGTTCGCAGCACGTCCGAAGATGTGATCACCGGCGAGCTGATCCAGGTGCTTCGGGCCTTGAATCCACGTTGGTGGCTGCCCGACTTGTTGAATGCAGCTTTGGGAGCAGAACGATTCCCGCAACAGATCTATCGAAAGCTCCGTATCGAACCTTGGGTGAATCATCGACCTTATCCCAAGGAACTGCTGCCCTGGACGGAAGGGAGCACACAGGTCGATGTCGAGATTTCGTGGGAGAACCCACCGACGACGGTGTTCATCGAAGCCAAGTACCAGTCGGACTTGGGCAAGACAACTTCCAACAGCGGTGAGCAATCCGAGTATCCGACCGATCAACTCATTCGCAATGTTCGGGTCGGTCTGTACCAATGCGGATACTTTGACCGAGATTGCCTATTCGAAACCGCCCCACGTGACTTCGCAGTGATCCTGCTGAGTCCGGCACCCAACAGTTATCTCGTGCGACGATACCGCAACGAGGCCCGACTGCTGAAGTCGATTCCGCACAGCCAACGGCTGCAGGGGCTGCCACGTTTTCCGTTTGTGGGCGAAGTGGGCTATGCCCAGATCAATCAGTTTCTGCGAAGACGAAACCGGTTCTTCACCCGAGCCGAACGTGAGCTGATTCGGCATTTGACGACTTATCTGGACTTCAAACGGGAAACAATGCGACCGAAGTCAACGTACCTTCAGGACCTGAAGCTGCGAAAAGCAGGTGGCGATGAGTCGGGTATGGAGGATAGTTCCAACAGAAAGGAGCCAGACAATGGCCAACAAGAACGCAGCACCGACCAAGAACGCCCCAGCTCATGAAATTCGACTCGGAGCCATCAAAGCCACGATCTGGGAAAACGAAACTCCCACGGGCAAGCGTCACAATGTTACCATCGCTCGACTCTACAAAGACGACGATGAATGGAAGCGAACCGAGAGCTTTGGCCGCGATGATCTTCCCCTGGTTGCTAAGGTCGTAGACCGCGCCCATTCCTGGATCTTCGAGCAACCCAACGCCTGATACCGCAGCACCCGGCAGCTGTCGTTTTCGATGGGGAAGGAGTGAGGACCAACCAAGTTCCTCATCCGGGAAAACTCATCATGCGACAATGGTGGACGACGACCGAGCGGCGTGAACTCACTCAATCGTACGCGGCGGAAGGAGCCGCAGCACTGGCAACTCGTTTGGGGCGAAGCATCCACGCCGTGTGCAGTCAAGCTCGACGCTACGGCATCCACTCTTCGGTTCGACGATTCCGACAAGGACAAACCCGAGCCCAAAACAGCCCAACCGTCAATGCTCACTTCTTTGACGACACAACGCCGGATGTGTCCTTCGTCCTCGGCTTCATCTGGGCGTGTGGCAGCGTTCGCACGAAGCACCGTCACATCCTGCGACTGGTCTGTTACGAAGATCGCGTGGAACGACTCCAAGTCATACTCGACATGCTGCAGAGCCGACATCAGCTTCAGCGTTACGGAAATCGGCTGGTTGTCGAGTTGGGAAATCACCGGCTGGTGCAAACGCTGATCGAACGGTTCGGCAAACCTCCCGGAAAGGATTCTGAGGGAACACTGCCACGACTGCCCGGATCGATGGTGCCTCCGTTTGCCAGCGGCCATCTCTTCGCAACCGGCGTTTCCAGTCCCCAGAGCCTCAGGTGGCGAGGCCATCCGCAAGTGGTTTCGTGGTTAGTCGAGCAGGTCCAGGCCGCCCTTCCGATTACCGAGCCACGGGTATCACGTTGGGGCCAGACCCTGAGTGCGGCGTGGACGAATCCGAGCGAAATCCAGGAAATCCGGCAGTGGCTGGAAAATCCGGAGACCGGTCTGACCCGCCTGTGACAAGTGCCTCACGTAATATTCACACACAGGGTCGCCGGTGGAACGAAGGCCCTTTGAAAGGGTGGCGTGATTGGTACCGTCCCGTTGGCTGCTTGGCCGCGTTTACATCGCGAGATGTAGACCGAACCTTCGGACCAACAATTCATGGGGCAACGGCCAATCGTTAAGCCGAGAAAAACCAAGTCCACCGGCACCCTGTCTTTTTTGAATTCCTGGAAGGTGTGCTTCCAGTGAGAAGGATCGGAACCCTGGATGCAACCCAAGAAGAAAACCAACGATCGACCCAACGGAAAGAAACCGGATGCGGAGCGACGACTCCGACAAGCGGATCGGTTGGCCCGTGTCCTGAGAGTGCTGCAACTGATCCAAGGCCGAGGTCGCTGGGATACCAAAGCGATCGCTCAAGAAATCGAGTGCTCTGAACGCACCGTCTATCGAGACCTAGCCGTTCTGGAATTGGCCGGTGTGCCGTGGACCTACGAGAAAGAATCGTCCAGCTATCGAGTGCGACCCGATTACCAGTTCCCGATTCTCAACCTGACCGATGAGGAACTGCTTGGACAAGCAACTGCGGCTTCCGCCACCAAAGCTCCTGGACTGGATGTGAACCTGGGAGCCAAACCTGCCAGTGAAAAGTTAGCGGCCAAGGCTAACGACAAGTCCGAACAAATCCTGCTCGAAGCCCAGCGGTTCACCGAAGTTCTCGATCTCAAACTCGCCGATCACAGTCGGCATCGAGACTTCATTCGTACGGTGCAGTGGGCACTTATCCAAAAGAAGCAGGTCACCGGGCAGTACCAAAGCCCCTACGAAGACAAGCCGGTCAAACTGACGCTGCATCCGTATCGGCTCTGTCTGGTGAAGAGTGCCTGGTACTTGATCGGTCGGACGCTCCAGGAGTCACTGCCTCGCACTTATCGCATCGTCCGTTTCAAGACTCTGCGAATGCTGGATGAGCCAGCGATCATTCCCGATGACTTTAGCCTCAAGGCGTATTTCGGAAACGCCTGGAGCGTTTACCGAGGCGAGCAGAGTCACCACGTCGAGTTGCTGTTCTCCAAAGACGCTGCCGAAGTCGTGACTGAAACAGTGTGGCATCACACGCAGAAAGTCCAGCGGAATTCCGATGGGACCGTGACGATCACGTTCACGGTGGACGGACTAAACGAAATCGTGCGGTGGGTGCTGGGCTGGGCCGGGCGAGTGAAGGTGATTCAGCCGCAGGAACTTCGCCAGCTGGTTCTCGATCAACACCGACAAGCCATTCAGATCAACGAGGACGACAAACTATGACCACCGAAGAACGAGATGCACTGGAAACAACACTACGAACGAATCTCCGCGAGAAATCCCGGGAGATCCAGGAACTATGGAACTCGGTGAACGACCACTGGGGTTATGAGGATGCGATTTATCGCTTCTACAGCCAGAGCTTCAAGGTCTACTCGCTTCAGAAAACGACGATTCGAATCGTGGAACTGCTTCAGGCGCTGGTCCCGGGCCGAGAACTGAACCCCTGGTTTTGCAAGATCGTGCAGGATGGAACCGGCAAGCAATTCACGATGGCGGACAACGCCCGCTGGCTGGAAGCAACCCGGCCTATTGTGGAAGCCTTTCAGCACGCTCGCTACTTCCTGGAAATGGCTTGTCGTTATCACGAGGCGCAAGAAGAACAGCCCAGCCCAAGCGGATGGGCCGCACTGCTGAACTTGTACCAACTGTGGTGAAAACAAATGCCGACCTCGAAAAGCAACGGGAGAACGAAACAGAAAAATGCCACCGATCCCTGACCCAACCCGAGTCAGTGCGTCGGGTAACACTGGAAGAGAAGGTATGCAACACAATCCACTTTTTCAGGAGAAACCCGATGGCCGAATGGGATGACGAAGTCGCCGAGAATCTGCGAAAAGCGAACGAACCGAAGAAGGACCCGCAAGAATTCAACCTGCTCAATGAACTGGCCCGAGGTGCCATCTACCGTGGTGGCCAAAGTCAGCAGGACTTTATGACGGGCTATGCCTGGGGCTGGATCATCTTCATCGGCTTGTTGGTGTTCCTCTTCATTCTGGGATCACTCAGCGGACGGAATTGAACACCTGAAACGAAAACAAAACCGGAGGACTTCATCGCTGGCGACGGACGAGGTTCCCCAGAAGAAAGCCAACGAGGGAATCACGTGCAACTGACCATCTACCGGGGAACGAAGGAAATTGGCGGAAGCTGCGTCGAAGTCGCCACGGCATCGACGCGACTCATCTTGGACGCCGGACTGCCGTTGGTGAAACCCGACCGGGAACCCTTTGATCCCAAAGTCATCGAGGGGAAATCCACCGCAGCATTGATCGACGAAAAGATCATTCCCAACGTGCCGGGACTCTTCACCGAAGGGAAATCTCCGGATGCCATCCTGCTCTCGCACAGTCACCTCGATCACGCGGGACTATTGCACCTGACCAAGCCGGAGATCCCGATCTACGCAACGTCGGGAACCAGCAAGATGATGCTGGCTGGTGCTGTCTTCAGTCGGCAGAAGGAACTAGAGCGAGCGAGGCATCGAGAGGTCTCCGCCAAGAAGTCCTTCTCCATCGGGGATATGACAATCACACCGTTCGCCGTGGATCATTCCAGCTTCGGCAGCGTAGCCTACCTGATCGAAGCAGAGGGAAAGACGCTCCTCTATTCCGGTGATATCCGCAAGCACGGTCGTAAACCCGGCATGGCTCGCGACCTGGTTACGGAGATCGGCCCCAAAAACATCGACGTGCTGCTGATGGAAGGAACCCACTTCGGCCCTGGTCGCAGCAGCAAAGGACTCAACGAATTCGAACTGGAAGAAGAAATCGTCGACCACATCAAGGCTGCACCGGGGATTGTGCTGGCTTGTTTCTCGCCGATCGACGTCGATCGATTGGTGACCTACTACCGAGCCAGCCAACGGACGGGAAGGATCTTCGTCGCAGATGCCTACGCTGCCTTCGTCATGCACCTGGTAGCCAGTGAAGCGTCCATTCCCAGGCCGACCAGCGACGTCGGCGTTCGCGTTTACTTCAATCAAGCCTTTGAGAACCGGCAGTTGACCAGCGTCCGGGAACGGTTCGAGCTAGACCGCATTCAACTCGCTCAAGTCCTCGCCGAACCAACCAAGTACCTGATGGTGTTTCGTCCGTCGATGACGGAACTCGACTTTGCCAACGTGCTACCTACAAACAGCCGCTGTCTGTACTCGTATTGGAAAGGCTACCTGGAGAAACCCGACTGGGTTCAGCTTCAGGAAAGCCTAAGTCAGGTTGGCGGTGATTTCATTCCAGCCCACGCCTCAGGACATATCTACGTCGAAGACATTGTGGAGTTGGTGCGAGGAATCAACCCCAAACAAATCGTCCCGATTCACACCTTTGAGCCGACCGGGTTTCAGCAGCATTTTGCCAACGTGACACTCCTGGACGATGGGGAACCGTATCGCATTGGGTAACAGCGGAAAGTAGCAGCCAAGTGAACACAACTTTGAACACCGAAATGATTCACGTGCTCGACCATCTACTGGCCGAGACCTTGCGGTTTGGAAACATGTCGGTGGCCGAAACGAAAACACTTACATCGCTGGGGACGGCCCACGAAGCACTGTTCGCGGCAAGAGTGAAGATCGGAAACACGCTCCTCCTGAAGCTTTACGCCCAACACGCCGAGCATCTTCGGAGCCAGGGAATCACCGAACCTGAAAACTTCAACCCGCCGGCATGGAATCCATTGCTTGCCGCCGAAGGAGTTCGCCAAATCGCAGAATACTGTCAAGCAGATCGGAGCTGAGCCATGACGACGTTTCATATCGAACTGGGAGCCAAGTCCACGGACCGCGATGCCTTCGAGGTCTTGAACGAAATTGTTCGTGACAGCATCGCGACGCTGCAGCCCGAGTGTCAGTCACGATGGGAGCAAGAACGAGGAGTCTTTACGCAAAAGGAATTGACCACCTCTCTCGTGGAACTTCGAAGGTTTGTTGAAGGACTTCGTGAGGCTGGCCATCGGTTGCAGGTGGTTGGATCGGCCGCAAGTTCGATGGCGCTTCACGCGATGGAAATCAGCCCGTTATCCCCGCTGGAACATGGGTTTCATCTGGAACGATTCATCGATCCCGACGGGGCAGCGATCCAAGAGCTTCAAGTCACTGGTTTGGTGAGCATGACCAGCCTGGAGCTTCTCAAGCTTCTGTGGACGCAAGGCTATGCGACTCGTGTTGTCCAGCACGAAACGAAGGTGAACGGAGAACTTCAAAAGCTAGAACACATCGGAGCCAAACACGAGGGCAAACATCGTGACGGCGCCAGACTGATTTTGCAGCTCGTAACGCCCTCCGATTTGGCCATCGCCAACTTGTTGTCGCCGGAGCAGATAGATAACTGCTTGCACGATCCAGCCACGTGGGAGTTGCTTGGACGAGGTGACACAAGCGGCATCACCAATCTCGAAGACAAATCCACTCAGAACATGCTGCGAGAGCGAAAGCCTAAGTCACTGGCAGAACTAGCAGTCGTGATGATTGGCGACGGTCCTGGAAGAGCCGAGAATGCAACGCTCGATTATCAGGAAGACTTGATGTCGGAGCTTCACCGCGAAGTCGGCCTGCCGCTGCGTGAGGCTTATGAGTTCATTCGTACTGCCGCTCGAAACAAACCGGAGCAACTGGAAATCGCCACAGAGAAATTGATGAAACGGGCACAGTCAAATGGCATTGAAGAGAGCTTGGCCAGTCGCACGCTGAAGTCGATTCAAGCCAAGAGCCGTCACGCATTGTGCAAGGCCCACATCTTCACCACGGCTCACCTGGCATTACAAACGGCCTACGTCAAAGCACATCGTCCAGAAGAGTTCCAGGCGATGGCGTCTGTGCTGCGGAGTGAAACGCTGCACTGAGCATGCCTCCGTTCATGAGCGTTGCCTTGGGTATCAGGAACGTGATCCGCTGAATCGGATCGCGAACCTACTCACAAGGAACCAAAGATTGAAGACGCTCAATGAACTCAAGACGGAATGCGAAGCAGCAGGAATCCAAGTCACCGTGCCAGGACGAGCCAGCAAAGAACCGTACCTGGCCGCATTGCAGAAGTATCACTGGGAACGCGAATGTCCTGGGCAGCCCTTGCCGAGGCAAGTCCTGCCAATGCTGCTGGAGGACTGGTCCGACCTTGATGAACGCCATGCCAACGAGTTGGAGAACGATCATCATGCCTGGATCGTGCAGCAGAAACACGATGGAGTTCGAGTCTTGCTGCATATCACGGAAGATGGAATACGAATCACCGGACGCAACCTGAGTGAGGTGACATATCGGCTGACAGAGTTTCAAGACAATCTGCTTCATCTTCATTCGGGATGGGAGCGACTGGCGAGCACAATTCTGGATGGCGAGTTGGTCTGTCCCCGTGCCGACGTTAGCACGGGAACGACCGTCACCTGTTCCGCACTTCAGGCCGCCGTGGCTGTGTTGGCAGCGAGCCCAGACAAGGCAGCCGCGATCCAGCGAGGCAATAACGCCTATCTGCGTCTGCATCTCTTTGACGTACTCGAATATCGCGGTGAAGACACCACGACCTTACCACTCGCCGAACGACTTCGAATAATGGAAGAAGCTGTTGGCACGACTGAAAACGCCTTTGTCGAATCCGTTCCCAGCTACTCAGTGAACAAAAAAGCCATCCACGACGGCATCCTGGAGGCAGGCGGCGAAGGAACGGTCTGGAAGAAAGCCAATGCACCGTATGAACCTAGTAAACGAGTCAGTCATTGGCTCAAGCGGAAACGTGGGCTGGAAGTCGAAGCATTCGTCACCGGCTTCAAACTGGGTTCACGCGAACGCGGGCATAGTCACTTGATCGGAGCCATTGAGTTCAGTGTTCAGGAACGTGGTACCATCCGGCCGATTGCCTGGGTAAGTGGCTGGAGCGATCAGGAACGCGACGTGATGACCTGGAAAGAACCCAATGGTATTCCCACGCTAAATCCAACTTACTTCGGACGCTCCGCCATCGTTGTGGGGCAGGATGAAGCGGGGAAGTCCAGACGCATCCGTCACGCTCGGATCAAGAACTGGCTGATGAACTGACCGCCCAGCAAGCCGAGACGCGGTCGAATTCGGACCGCGCGAACCGCATGCTTATGACATCAGCCTCGGATGGTGCCAGGTCAGCCAGTAACTGCCAGCCATCGCCACGCCGCGACCGTGTGAACTTCTCGAAGTAGCCCGCTGGAGCCAGGACGATCACCTCGTGTTGCGAACCAACCCGGGGAACCACGTCGCGGAATCGTGCCGGGAGGTTCCTGTTTGGCTCTGCGACCCATCGGGCGTAGCCATCGATGATTTTCGAGAAGTTCGATGGCGACGTCAGACAGGCGAGGTAGTCGAGCCCTTCCAACAGCGCTGTCACCGGATCGTCCGAGTTGCTCTCCAACTTACACTCGAACACGACTAAACCTCCGCTTGCGTTCAGTGCGACCAAGTCGGCCCGCCGCATCGACTCCCGGCCCTGGTTGGGCCACTCCCAACCGAGCAACAGGTACTCATCACTGTCGACCGTCAGAACCCCTTGCGATTGTTTAAGGCAGTTCGAGAACAAGGTTCGCACTCGCTTCTTTTCTGGCGACCTGGCTTCCTCCGGGTCCTCGTCGTCACGTCGCTTGAAAACGTCGCTCGCGTACGAGAACCCTAATGCCCGTTGTCGCTGAAACTCCGCCATGAGAACGGTCCGCAGCAGCCACGGCCACTGTGGCACGTTGCCGGACCGCTGGCGCAGCTGCTCCATCCAATCGCGAAAGCTGGTGGTTGGTGGTGGGGATTGATGGGTTGGGACAGATGGTTCTTGCATACGCGTGCTCCTCAGGGCTGCGATGAGCATCGCAAATGCCACTGCCAACTATCGGTCAGTCTGCTGCGCCGTGCGTATTTCCCGGACGCATCAGACACCTGTGTTCAGCGGTTTGTTCTGCAAAACGACCCACTGCTGTCACAGTCGTTTGCGATCCTTGGATGATGGCGAAGAAAAAGAAATCCAAAACGAACGAAAGGACCGACGCCGAGCGCCGTGCTCGACAATGTGAACGGCTCAGCCGCCACTTGCGGGTCTTGCACTGCATCATGGGGCCGGGCCGGTGGGATGCCGAGGCCTTAGCGCGGGAAATGGAGGTCAGCCAACGCACCGTCCACAGGATCATGCAGACGCTGGCGATGGCGAACGTGCCTTGGTACTTCTGCAAAGAGTCGGGCTGCTACCGCGTCCGGCCCGGATTTAGATTCCCCGGACTTGAGGGCAACAACGAACCTCGGGAGACCTCGAACCCGGCGGAACTGCGCCGTGCGGCCGAAGTCCTCGCAAACGATCTATCCGTGTTTCTGGAGTCGCTTCGCCGGTTCTGCTCTCAACTCGAACGGTCGTCAGCAGGTGACGGGACGACCTAATCCTCCTGTCGCCGGTGAGCGCCCCGCGTCGGGTACAGCTCGTCTACGTGACATCGAGGCTCGGCATCGAGCGACGGCGAGAGTTCCATCAAGTCTCCCGGCGAGCAGCGGAAGTATCGGCACAGCGCCTCGACATGGCGCGTATTGGTCACGGCACCGCCCCTGGGCGACGCCAAACTGGACAGGACCGACACCGAGATCCCGGTGGCCTCACTCACTTCTTTCCATGGAATGACGCGCGTTTCCGCTTCTGCACGCTCGTGAAGCAACTTGGCCAGATGGAAACGAATCATGGAGGGCCTCGATTTCTGCATGAACGACGAAATACGCCCAAGGAGAAATGATATTGACTGGGCGACAAACAGCTCCTATGATACTGGAAATTCTGTTCGAAGCTAGTCGATAGTCGCGCCTTGGGACGGACCAAGGCAAGGAGTCCGTACAGAAGGGACTCCCCAGTCGCTATCGGTGCGTGGACGAACGATTGTTGACGACCGACTGTCCAGGCTGACTCATCCTGGCTTCGTGACGGACGACAACCAAGCGGTGCTAGGTGCGCCAAAGGTTGAAGTCCGTCATGAAGGAGCGAAGCAATCGTCCACCCAGTTCTGGCCGCGGAACATCTCGCCGCGGATCCAAGCGACCAAGTCAGCCACGCCGGCAACAAAATCCATCATCTTCGCCGGCAAATCCCACGTCCGAACCGCTCCAGGTTGCCCGCACGGGTAAACAGCAGAAGCCCCTCGGCCGCACTTCGCGCCGCAGTCTGCAACCCTGGGAGTTCGTCATGACGATTGAGGACCTCGCAAGCCCACTAAAAACTCATCCCGTCGCAATACTGTCGCCAGACGAACGTCTGATCGCGCACTGCGAGGCCATTGGCGGAATTCTGGCGGCAATCTCGCTCCGGAAAGCGGAACGAACCGCATCGACCGAACCCGACAAGCTGCGTCAGCCACCGAACCTCAACGAGCAAAGTAGCCGTTGACTGAACGATCACTGATCACCAAACAGAGCCAGGAGCGAGGGATGAAAGACAAACACAGGCAGGCGTTAAGCGATTCAACAGCCCCGAAGAAGGTTGCGATCTATGGTCGGGTCTCCTCGAAACGCCAGGCGGAAGAAGGGGATTCCCTGGAGGCACAGGAACGACTCGGGCAGCGCTTCGTCGAGGATAGGAAGTTGCTGCACGGGTGGCAGGTCGCGCACGTAAGGAGTTACTTCGATAAGGGAAAGAGTGGCAAGAACACGAAACGCCCGGAACTGGACCGCCTGAGACGCGATATTGCGAAGGGCGAGATCGACTACGTTGTGACCTTCAAACTGGATCGCATCACGCGGAGCGTTCGGGACTTCGTCGAGCTCTGGGACTTCTTCAATCGCCATGGTGTGGAGGTGATCAGTATTCGTGAGAGCTTCGACACCTCTTCGCCCGCCGGTAAAGCGATGCTCGGAATTCTCATGGTGTTCGCCGAACTCGAACGTGAAATGAATTCCGAACGAACGAAGTCGACAATCCGAAGCCGGACCGAGAACGGTTTATGGGGCGGGGGCTTTGCGTTCGGGTACGTCAAAGACGCGGCTACCGATAAGCTCGTGCCCCATCCGGTCGACTCGAAGGTCGTGCAGGAACACTTCTTCGACGCGTTCGAGAATGAAGGCTCTGTGGGTGCCGTCCTGCGTCGCCTCGACAGATTGGGAATTCGGTTGCCGATTCGCAGAGTTGTCAAAAGGGATGGCACTCGGGACGAGTCCGACGAGGAACTGCTCAGGCGGGCGATGAGTAATGAGCCGGTCCGCTTTGTGCCATTCAAAAAGGCTCAGGTAAGCCGAATCCTTCGGAACGTCCTGTACCGTGGGACGATTCGTCGCGGTGAAGTAACCACCGAGAACGCCCATCCGGCGTTGGTGACGGCCGAACAGTTTGAACGGGTTCAAAAGAAACTCGCCGCCAACATCGCCCGGCGTAGCAGCCTTCGGTACGACCGGGGCCGCGTCTACTTGCTGAACTCCTTGCTGCGCTGTAGTTGCGGTGCCCACCTCACAGGCAAAGCGGGGACGGGGCGAAACCGCACCTACGGTTACTACGTTTGCACCCGACGGAGCCACCTTGGCACCAAGACAGCGTGCTCGGCCCCCAGTTTCCCGGCCGACGCTCTTGAAGAAGCCGTACTCGCCCGCGTCCGTCAACTCAGCCTTCACCCTGAACTGCGTCAGAAGATCGTCGACCATGCCCTGGCAAAATTGGGAAATGAATCGCAGCGCATTGCAGCCGAAGTGGCGTCGGTCCAGCAACGACTGGGCCGAGTCCAGGTCGAAATCAACAACCTCCTCGGGGTGCTCAAAGCGAAGGGCGCGGCGGCAATGTCGCTGGTCGAAGACGAGTTGGGCCGGTTGGAAGAGGAACAGAATCGCCTGCGCTCGGCGCTGGCCGACTTGCAGGAACAGCGAGCTCCGCTCTCGGCCGAAGAAGAACAAGCACGGAAACTGATCGACGGTTGGCAGGGCCTACCGGAGTTACTCGACGATGCCACTCCGCAGGAACGCCGGGTCGTTTTGCAGCACGCCATCCAGGTCCTGGAACTCCAGGCGGTCGAACAGTCAGATGGAAAAAAGGGAACCTACGCTATGCGGATCTTCCCGGAGTTCGGCATCCCGGAAAAAACGCACACGCCAAATGAAAACGGCCCTGTCTCCGGCGAGGCCGAAGAGGGGGCCGTGTTAACCGCAAACCCGATGGTTCGCGAGGTGGATGAAAAAGCTCCTCCGGTAGGACTCGAACCTACGACCCAGCGGTTAACAGCCGCTTGCTCTACCGACTGAGCTACAGAGGAATGTTTCAACTGGTCGCCCAGGGTGTTACACCGAAAATCGGTGTCCCTTGGT
>Ga0315900_10000900_pt1 | contig 48446 bp, 41 predicted proteins | sample LakEriMetagenome_FD_203521 | JGI IMG/M metagenome (GOLD analysis project Ga0315900, IMG submission 203521) | Freshwater fungal communities from buoy surface, Lake Erie, Ohio, United States - Buoy 12 MA114 | ecosystem: Environmental > Aquatic > Freshwater > Lake > Lake biofilm | place: USA: Lake... | reverse complement strand
TGGCATGATTTGAGGGTGTTTCATGGTGTCTGTTCATGTTGAGATGGGTTGCGCACGTTGAGCGTGAGAGACACGTCATCCACGAAGTGAGCCACCTTTGGCCCCGGTTGTGGCCGCGTGGATGCCCCCAGCCACAGGACGACTGACTTCACGCCTGGGGGGAGAGGCATCTTGATCGCGAATCGCTGCCAACCCGGATTTCCAGAGGGCACCTCCAGGACCTGCGACAACGTCACGATGCCACTTTCCTCCGTCTCCATCGGAAACGTCGGCACTTCATCCGCTGATTCGGCAAAGCCAAAGAGCCGCAGCTTGTAACGGCTCCCATGAGCCGGATCACTGGTGCGAAACGAGGCCGCCAGCTCCAGTTCGTGATCACTGCCCCCGTGCAAAGCACTCACGTCCACGATCTGCACCAGTCGCGAGTAAGGACGCTCATCGTCTGGCAAAAGTCGCAACACCCGACCGCTATCAGGCCCAGGCACCACCTCCGCGTGATCCGCCGCCCAAGCTCCCGTGGACTGCGGGAATCCTTCCGCTACCGCTCCGCTCAAGCCCTCAAAACTCCCTTCCGCTATCGTGACCCTCTCATGCTTCACCACATCTGGAACGGCCCGCATCCCATAAACGAGCGACGCACTGAAAACGCCGATGACCAAGCCTGCCGCCCCTGCGGTGAGCGGACGCCATCCCTGCCAGCGCGTGGAAGTCGCCCCCACGGGTGTTAGTGCACGTTGCGAAAGAGGCACCGGCAGGCTCAGCGCCGTCTGTGCAGACTCCGCAGCGGCTTCCAGCGCGGAGTCGAGATTGAGCGCATCGAGATACCAGTCGCGCAGCGCGGGATCGGTCTTGAGTTGCTGTTCCAACGCCTCCGTCTCGGCCTCGGTGATGGTGCCGGAGATGTAGCGTTGGATGAGATCATGCCAGTTCGTCGTCATAGGGGTTCCTCCTGAGCCAGGGTGCGCCGTACGCACTCCAGCAGTGCCTGCCGGATGCGGTGCAGCTTCTTGTAAATCGCCATCGCGGTCTCGCCGCGTTGCGCTGCCAGATCGTCCATGCGCGTGCCCTTCGTGTAGGCCGTGAGCACCAGCTCGCGTTGCACTTGCGGCAGCTTTTCCAGGCACTGCTCCAGCGCCTCGCGCTGTGTGACGTGCCGCTCCTCCAGCTCTGCCTGGCGGTCCGCGAGCTGCTGAATCAACTCCTCGCCAAACACATGCCGGTCGCGTTTACGACGCTGGAGATGATGCAGCACCTTCATTCGAGCCACACCGAAAGCCCAGTGACGAAAATCCACGGCACCCTCAAACTTCTGCCACAGCGTCACGATCACCTCCTGCATCACCTCCGAGGTCTCATGCCGGTCCGGCAGCATCGACCGCACATAACCATGCAACGCCTGCTCCTGCTCCGCGTAGAGGCGGAGAAACTGGTCGTGCTGTGGATCAAGCGGCGGTGGCATGGTGGTTAGTCACCCTAAAAGTCACAACAACCGACTTCGTTTGCCGAAAAAAGTTCGAGTCTGCGCAAATAAACAGCAGATGCTGCGCTCACGATGCGCCTGCTTCTGCGCCTTGGCCGTGCAAGCGGTCAAAGGCCTCAACATATCTGAGGGTTCGAGTTGAAAGGGGCGGATCAGGCGTCGCTCATCACGCGATCATCTTCTTCATCACATGCCCGTGCACGTCGGTGAGGCGGAACTGGCGGCCTTGGTAGCGGTAGGTGAGGGCTTCGTGGTTGATGCCGCAGAGATGCATGAGGGTGGCCTGCATGTCGTGGATGTGGACGGGGTCGTTCACGATGTTCCAGGCAAAGTCGTCGGTGGCGCCGAGGACGCTGCCGCCTTTCACGCCGCCGCCGGCGAGCCACATGGAGTAGGCGCGGCCGAAATGATCGCGGCCGTTCGGCTTGGCGGGGTCGCCCTGGCCGAAGGGGGTGCGGCCAAACTCGCCGCCCCAGATGACGAGCGTGTCCTGCAGCAGGCCGCGTTCTTTGAGATCGGCGACGAGCGCGGCGCTGGGCGCATCGGTGTCGCGGCACTGCTCTTCGAGCTGGGTGAAAAGATTGCCGTGCTGGTCCCAGCCGGCGTGCATGCACTGCACGAAGCGCACGCCGCGCTCGATGAGGCGGCGGGCGATGAGGCAGTTGTTGGCAAAGGTGCCCTTCGTGAGCACATCGGGGCCGTAGCGATCGAGGACATGCTTCGGTTCTTTGGAGAAATCGAGCAGGTCGGGCACGCTGGCCTGCATCTTGTAGGCCATCTCGAACTGCGTGATGCGCGTCTCGATCTCGGGATCGCCGTAGTCCTGGAGATGCGCTTCATTCATGAGGCGGATGTCATCGAGCAAGGCGCGGCGTTGCTCGCGGCTCATGCCGGCGGGATTGCGCAGGTAGGGCACGGGATCGCCGACATTGCGAAAGCGCACGCCTTGATACCGGCTGGGCAGGAAGCCGCTGCCCCAGTAGTAGTCGTAGAAAAGCTGGCCGCAGGTCTTGCCTTTGTCCGATGAGGTCATGGCGACGAAGGCGGGCAGATCGTCCGCATCACAGCCGAGGCCGTAGCTGAGCCACGCGCCCATGCTGGGCCTGCCGGGCACCTGCGCACCGGTCATGAAAAACGTGACGCCGGGGGCGTGGTTCACCGCCTCGGTGTTCATCGAGCGCACGAGGCAGATGTCGTCCGCGAGAGCGCCGATGTGCGGCAGCATGGTGCTCATCTCGGTGCCGCACTGGCCGTAGCGTTTGAAGGGCTTGATGGCCGGTGTAATGGGCCATTTTTTGTAGCCGGACGACATGGTGGAGAGGCGTGTGGCGCCGCGCACGCTGTCGGGGATGTCCTGCCCGGCCATTTTTTGCAGCACGGGCTTCGGATCAAAGAGATCGACATGCGATGGGCCGCCGCCCTGCCAGAGGCAGACGACACGCTTCGCCTTCGGCGCGAAGTGCGGGAGAGTCGGCAAACCGATCTGTCCCGCGTGAGCGCTTCGCTCACCGAGCAGCGAGGCGAGCGCGATGCCGCCGATGCCCTGCGCGGCGCTGCCGAACAACTGCCTGCGCGTGACACGCTGCTGATTGAGATGGAGATCGTGAAGCATGGTGGAGTGCATGACGGGGTTCATTCGCGGGTGAGGGCTTCGTCGAGATTCAGGATGCCGAGGCACACCGCGCTGAGCGCCGCGTGCGAGATGGCATCGAGCTTTGGCTGCTGCGGTGCTGCGCCGACGGCGAGGAGCTCGGCGGCGGCTTTGGCATCGTTTTGATAAACGGCACGCTGCCGCTCCAGCATCCGGCGCAGCGCGGTGAGATCGTTTTCGCCGGGCTGGCGACCGAGCACGCGTCGAAACGCGAAGATGAGCTGCGCATCCACCTTGTTGGAGGCCTGCATGGCCTGCGCCGCGAGCACGCGGGCGGCCTCCACCCAGGTCGGGTCATTGAGCGTGGTCAGCGCATGCAGCGGCGTGTTGGTGTTGCTCTGCCGCACCTTGCAGGTCTGCCGTGTGGAGGCATCAAACATGTTCGCTGGGCCCACGGTGCGCCGCCAGAAGGTGTAAAGGCTGCGACGATACAAATCCGCGCCGGTGGAGGCCGGATAGGTGAAGTCACGCTCCTTCGTGATGGCCAGCGTCTCCCAGATGCCATCGGGTTGATAAGGATAAACCGGCTTTCCACCGATGCGGCGATCCAGCAGACCGCTCGATGCGAGTGCGACATCGCGCAAGATCATCGCCGGTGCGCGGAAGCGTGCGCCGCGCCCCAGCAGGCGGTTCTCAGGATCGCTCTGCATGCCCTCGCGTGTGCTGCGGCTGCTCTGGCGATAGGTGGCGCTGGTGACGATGAGCCGGTGCAGATGCTTCATGCTCCAGCCGCGCTCACGAAACTCCACCGCCAGCCAGTCGAGCAGCTCCTGATGCACCGGCAGTTCGCTCTGCACGCCGAGGTCCTCGGCAGATTTCACAAAACCCGTGCCGAAAAACATCTGCCACATGCGGTTCACCTGCACGCGAGCCGTGAGCGGATGCTCGGGCTGGAAAAGCCACTGCGCAAAGCCGAGGCGGTTCTTTGCTGCATCGCCACGCTGTGCAGGCAAAAAGCCCGGCGTGCCTGCCGTCACATCCTCTCGCGGATTCAGGTAATCACCGCGATCGAGGATCTTCGTGGGGCGCGGACGACTATCCGACATGATCATCACTCGCGGCGCCGTGGCCCGGTAATCATTGAGCGCCTTCTCCGCAGCCTTCATCGTCTCACGGGCCTTCGCCACGGCGGGTGGCGGGCTGTTTTTCACGAGGTAGTCGCGCAGCTTCGCCGCGTCCTCCGGGCTGCGTGGCGACTTCTTGAGCAAAGCCGCGATGTCATCCGGCAGCGATGCCCGAGATGCAGGCAAACGCGTGGAAGTGACCCCCAGACGAAACCGCCCCAGCAGGTGCTGTTTGTTCGACGACTGGAACTCGAGCGTCACCTTCAGCCTGCCGCCCGCAGGAACCGCCTCCGCGCATTGCACGACGAGCGTGTAGGGCTTGTTCGTCTCCGGATAAAAGGCCCAACCTGTCTTCGCATCATCGTCAATCGCCCCCTGCGGTGAAAAACCGCCCTGCGAGTAGCTCGCCGTGGCGGCATCGCATTTGATCTCGCGACCATCAATCTCCAGGCGCAGTTTTGTCAGCACCGCATTGCCGCTGTCCGAGCGTCCCGCACCTTTCTTTGGAAGTCGAGTGTCAGGGATCGTTTCGAGGCGCAATCCCGTCACGGCGGCCGCGGCGGCTGGCAGTGTGAGCGTGTAGCTCGCGGTGTCTGGCAGCGCCCCTTCGGCATACACCGAGTCATCATCCAGGACGCTCAACTTCACGCCATCCGTCGCGGCGAGCGTCTCAGGCTTCACCGCGCTCCACTCCGTCGGTCGTTGGGCGGTCAGCTCTTGCTCCGTCGCTTCATAGAAGGCCTTCGTCTCCGGCGATTGCGCCGCTTTTTTCTCCTCCGCTCTCGCAGAGGCCAGCGTCGCCTCCAGCTCCTTGTGTTTCGCCTTCTGCTCATCATTGCCCGCCAGCATCCACGGGTCGGCGATGCGATACTGTCCGCTGCCCGATGGCACGCCGCTCTCCGGCACGTTGTTGAAGAGCGCCAGCATCGCGTAGTAGTCGCGCTGCGTCATCGGATCGTATTTGTGGTCGTGACATTGGGCGCAGGCCATCGTCAGGCCCAGCCACGTCGTCGCCGTGGTGTCCACGCGATCAAAGAGGATGTTAAACCGCTGCTCCTCGGCGATCGCGCCGCCTTCACCATTCAGCAGATGGTTGCGATTGAAGGCCGTGGCGATCAATTGCTCGTCCGTCGGCTTCGGCAGCAGATCACCGGCGAGCTGCTCGATGGAAAACCGGTCAAAAGGCATGTCCGCATTCAGCGCCCGCACCACCCAGTCACGCCACACCCATTGGAAAGTATCGCCGTCCTGCTGAAAGCCATTGCTGTCCGCATAGCGTGCCGCATCCAGCCACGGCAGCGCCATCCGCTCGCCGTAGTGCTCCGACTTCATCAGCCGCTCCACCACCTTCTCATAAGCATCCGCCGCCGTGTCCGCGACAAACGCATCCACCTCCTCCGGCGTCGGCGGCAGGCCGATGAGATCCAGCGAAAGCCGACGGATCAACGTCGCACGATCCGCCTCCGGCGAAGGTCGCAGCCCTTCCTGCTCCAGCTTCGCGAGCACAAAGCGGTCGATCTCATTTCTCGCCCAGCCAGCCTCCTTCACCGCAGGCAGCGCCGGCCGCGAAGGCGCGGCATAGGCCCAGTGCGTCTCATACTTCGCCCCCTCGTTGATCCAGCGCCTCAGCATCTCCTTCTGCTGCGCCGTCAGATTGCGATGCGAGTTCGGCGGCGGCATCAGCTCATCACTGTCCTCGGAAAACACACGCGCGATGATCGAACTCTTCCCCGCATCCCCCGGCACGATCGCGATGTCCCCGGACTCCACCGCCTTCATCGCCTCCTCCCGCACATCCAGCCGCAACCCCGCCTTCCGCTTGTTCCCATCCTGCCCATGGCAGTAAAAACAGTTCTCCGACAAGATGGGTCGGATGTCGCGGTTGAACTCGATCTTCCCCGGCAACAACGCCTCCGCCGCAGGACTCAGCGGATGAATGGCGACAAGAAAAAACAGCGTGGCTCGCATAAGCGCAGATTACGACCAGAACACAGGGTTGCTCACGGACTTTGTTTCGAACAGACAGCCCGATGAGCCCGAGCAGGAACGAACGTGATCTCAGAAGGCAGAAGAATGGGGGCAGAAGAATTAAAACCCTATTCTCTTGCCCCCATTCTCCTGCCTATTTCCGGCCCCCAAGTCGCGAAGCGCCCCGTGGCTGACGTGCTGATCGCTGCCTTCGCCGACGGTTTGACGGCACCGCCTCAATGATGTATAAAAGACATCATGACACGAACTCAAATCCAGTTCCCCGACCCGCTCTATCAGCGGCTCAAAGTGATCGCCGAGCAGCAGGACTGGTCGCTCTCGGAGGTCATGCGCAAGGCTGCCGAGCACTTCATCACCCGTTTCCCGGAGGACCCAAAGCCCAAAGCCGTCTGGCGCTTCCCCACGCTCGACTGCGGTGGCGATTTCCTCACGGATCCTGCCCATCTTCGTCCTGAAGCCGATGCCATCCTCCAGCGCTCCGGCTCATGATCCTCTCCGCCGACACGAACCTCTTCCTCTACGCGGCGAACCCCGATTCGCCGCACCACGAGACCGCCCAGCGATTCTTTGAGGAGGAGGCATCGGGAAAGCAGCGCTTTCTCCTCTGCGGCCTCGTGCTGGTGGAGCTTTACATGCAGCTCCGCAATCCCGCCGTCTTCAAAAAGCCCAAGACCGCCAAGGAAGCCACCGCCTTCTGCGATGCCCTCCGCGCCAATCCCGCCTGGGAGTTCGGCGACTACGAACCCGAAGTCGCCAAACCCCTCTGGAACTGGGCCGCCAAGACCACCACCGGCTTCCGCCACATCATCGACGCCCGCCTCGCCTTCACCCTCCGCCACCACGGCGTCACCCACTTCGCCACGGCGAACGAGAAGCACTTTGAGGGCTTTGGGTTTGAGAAGGTGTGGAATCCCATTTAGTCGCCAAACGATCATGGCCGTCCAGATATCTCACCTCACTGATCTTGCAAAATGCGATGAGGTTTTTGCGCTTTATCGAGGTGATAGCGGCACTTTGGGGTGGATGCCAAAAGGTGCCTTCGCTGAAGGAATAGAGAATCGGCGGCTACTCGTCGCAAAAAGTGATTCGGGAAGCCTTCTTGGCTATCTCCTCTATCGAGTTGTCGGGCGGAAGGCAACGATTGCGCACCTTTGTGTATCCAAAGAAGCCCGGGGTAAGGGGGTAGCGGCTAGTCTGGTTGACGAGCTTAAAAAGCAAACTGCTGATCTTGATGGTATCACGCTCAAGTGCCGAAATGACTTCGATGCACATCGGTTCTGGCCAAGAATGGGATTCGTAGCCAAGGGAGTAGCTCGCGGCAGAGGGGCTGACCGAGCAGAGCTAACCATTTGGCACGTGGATCACGGCCATCCTGATCTGTTTACGATTGAGCCGACAAAAACGCGGGTGGTCATTGATGCGAACGTCTTTTTCGACTTGTGGGCACCAGACCGGCCAAAGCGGGAGGTTTCTGGGGCTCTTACCGAACCTTGGGTGGAAGACACGGTAGATCTGGTGCTCACACCCGAGATCTACAACGACATTCAACGCGCTGGCACCTCAGAAGAAAGGGAGCGCAGCAAGGCGATAGTCAGAACTTTTGAAGAGATTCGGCCGCCAACTATCGATGTTGATCGGGTAGTGCCCCAACTTCGTGAGCTCTACCCGAAGTCCGTGCTGCTGAACCAACGTGACGAATCCGACATCCGACACCTCGCGAACACGATCGCTGCTGGAGTGAAGTTTTTTGTGACACGTGACGAAGGGCTGTTGGACAAAGCTTCCGAGGTGCTTCAGCAGTTTGATGTCCAGGTGTTTTCACCCGTTGAGTTGGTTTCCCACTTGGATTGGGTAGCTCGTGAGCAAGCTTACCAACCTCTGAGATTAGAAGGCTCTTCGGTTAGCACCAAACGCGCGGAAGCTCTGATGCTGGACGAGTTGGCAACCACCTTTTGCGACACTCCATCAGAGCGTCGCATGACATTCCGGGCCAGCCTTGAAAAATGCTTGGTAGATCCTCGGAAGCACAACGTCCATGTCAGCTTCTCAGGCAAAGACGGTCATTTAGCTCTAATCGCTGTTTCATCATTCACTGAAGAAGAGTGGATCATCCCCTTGGTCCGGCATGCCAAGCAAGAGTTGGCCCCCACTGTTTTGAGGCATCAACTGATGGTGGTTGTTCGTGAGGCAATCACCAAAAACGCTCGAATCATACGCGTTCTGGATGCTTGCATCCCTGCTTCGGTGGAAACTGCTCTCGAAGAGATTGGCTTCCGAAAGGTGTCAGGAGTGTGGCTAAAGCCCCTGATATCAGGCTTTATGCCGCGCGATGAAATCCTGGAGTTTCTCTCAAGATTGGGAGTTGTTCCAACATCCCTGAGTGAGGACAAAATCGATGATTTGGAGACAATTATCTGGCCTGCAAAAGTCTCCAAGTCCGACGTCCCCTGCTATCTGATACCAATAAGGGCTGAGTGGGCTGAGCACTTCTTCGATACCGATCTAGCCAAGCAAAGGCTGCCCGGCTTGTCGGGCATTCGAGAAGAGCTGCACCTAGGAATCGAGGCAGCCTACTACACTTCATCCAACATTGGGTTTCGTGCTCCTGGACGAATTCTTTGGTATGTGAGCCAAGGAAACGAAAAGGTTGGCACAATGGAGGTAAAAGCCTGCTCTCGACTTCGCGAAGTCGCCAAAGCTGGTCCGAAACAGCTATTTAAACGCTTTCGTCGGCTTGGGGTATATGGCTGGAAAGACATCTATTTAAAGGCAGGCAAGAAGGTGGACGCCGAGCTGACTGCTTTGAGGTTCTCGCATACTGAACGCTTTCCGAACCCAATCGGCACCGACTTGCTTTCTGGATTGGGGGTTTTGCCCCCATATCCAGGCCCACGACCGATTCCACATTCCACTTTCGTATCAATCTACAACCAAGCGCTATCGCCCAACGCATGAGCAAAACAGCCGTCTTAATGTCGATCAAACCCGAGTATGCAGAGATGATCTTTGATGGCCGCAAAACCGTCGAGCTTCGTAGAGTGTGTCCCAAGGTCAGCCAAGGTGATCTGGTGCTTGTTTACGTTTCTGGACCGAAGATGGCGTTGGTAGGAGGATTTGAGGTCGAGGGTATTGTCTCGTCGCATCCCACGAAGCTCCGCAAAGAGGTATTGCTTGAATCAGGTGTATCGGCAGAAGTTTTTGACGCATACTTCAAAGGATCTGAAGTTGCCTATGGCATCAAAATTGGACGGATATGGCAGATGGAGAAACCCACTCACCTTCGCACCTTGCGGCGTCGCAAGGGTGGCTTTCAACCACCACAGTCATATCGCTATATTCGGAGTGGGGAGTTCTCGTCACTTTTAACTTAAACTGCCAAAAGAGTCTCGGACACCCCCGGCAAGATAACGCTGAGCCGCATCAGACGGAGAATGATTCGGCTAAAGCCGAAGCCACTTTATGGGTCCGTGAGCGGTCGGTTGTCTTTCACGACGATGTCTTGGCACTGTTTCAGCAGCACCGGCTGCGAGTCCTCCTGGGGCGATGCTTTGCCGCTGAGTGCACGGGGTTTGCCGGAGTTTTCGAAAGTGTTGCCCGTGATGCTGCCGCCGGACACGAGGTTGAACTCAATGGCGCGTCGGCCTGAGTTGAGGAAGCGGTTACCTTGCACGGTGAGGTCGCTCAGCAGCGGCGTGCTGGCGGCGTGGTTCAACGACTGAAAACCGGCCGCCAACGCCACGCCATCGGGATGGATGGCGACATCTTCGAAGACGTTGTCGAGGATGCGGATGCCCTGACAGATGCCGCCTTCGTTGCGGGTGAAGAAATTGCTCGCCAGGACGATCCCGGAGCCGATGCGGGTGAAACGGCAATTGCGCAGCGTGCCACCGTGGCTGCCCTGAATGAGGAACCGCTGGTAGCAATCGCGGAAATCGCAGTCGCGGACTTCCCAGCCGTTGTTTTGCCAACGCGGATTCTCCGCCACAGCCCGGGCCAGTGGCGCGGCATCGCGGTCGAGCGTCAGCTCGGGATGCTTCGCCGATTCGACGACGGCGCTTCCCAGCGGTGCGCCGGTTTGCGCGCCATAGAACTGCAGCCGATCACCGGGATGCGCGGGCATCTCGGAGTCGCGATGCAGCGTGATCGTGCGGCCTGAGACCTTCTCGATATAACCCCAGAGGCCGTTGAAGTTGATCAGGTCATCGGTGGTGTGCAGCATGGTGCAGCCATCGAGCGTGCTGCCACGCTCCATGCCGCCGCTCAGGAAGCCATCGGAGCCCTGCCAGTGACAGGTGCCCGGACGCGGGCCGAAGTAGCAGCCTTTCCAAAGGTGCCCGCCGCCGCCACGCGCCTCGAGCAGGCATCCTTTGGTGATGTAGTTGCTCACGCCGATGAACTTCATGCCCGTGCAGCCGATCACGCCAATCGCCGTGGTGGAGGTGCGGATCAGGCACAAGCCATCGCCCACTTGAAGCGTGCCGCTGGTGCCATAAGCACGCATCCATGCGGGATCGTTGTTGGCCTTCAGCAGTTCGGATTTGGCATCCAGCACCACCCAAAAGCGCCCCTGCGCCGTGCCTGGCTCCACGCGGCTAAAGTTCAACCCCGCCTGGCTGCTGACCTGAAAGGAATAGAAAGCAGCGCAGAACGTGCCGTCGCCATTGAAGGGCACCAGCCGCCCGCTCGTGGTTCCGCCGGACTTCGTGAGATCGAGCGTGCCTTGCGTCGCCTCGATCTCGATGCGGTTTCCGTCCGTGTCGATCTGCGTGATGCGACCCTCCATGCAACCACGCGGATCACGATCCAGCGTGGCACCCTCCAGTGTCACATGGCTGCAATCGACAAAGCCAAGCGCGAAGTGATTGCTGGGCCATGGGTCCGGCGGCAGATCGAACCAAAACGTGACCCCATGCGCGAGGATGCGAAACGGCTTCGCGGAGTCGCGCTTCAAGCCGCGAAAATCCAGCGCATACACCGGACCGTCCTTATCCCAAGTCTCCTGTCCAAAGCGATAGTCCCCCGGAGCCAGCGTCACCGACTCCGCCCCCGCCTCAAACGCCTTCCGCACCATCGGCACGACCTGCGCTCCCTTCGCCCGCTGCGCCTCCTTCTCCGCCACCGTGAACTCCGGCCCGGCGGGCAGATCAAAGCTGAAGCGATACTCCGCAGCCGGTGGCGGCGAGACATGATTGCGAGCATCAGCGGCATGGAGCGAAGTCAGCGGCATAGCTGCGAGGAATAGAAGCGTGGATCTCATGAAAGTGGCTGCGGGTTCGCTTCGCGGCTTCGCAGTAGCCGCATGGTATGGCGGATTCGGCTAAAGCCGCAGCCACTTTTTACGGCTCGATCTTCAAGAGCTGCCCCTCTTCGATGAGCATCGTCCCTTCGACGCCGTCCAGGGTGTAATCGACCTTCAATTGCTTCTCGATGCCCTCCGCCGGATCGCCAAAGTTTTCGGCGGTGGCGTGAACGGGGAGTGCCTCCTCGACCCAATCCGCGATCTTTTGCGTCACGTTGACCACGGCGTTGTTGGCGAGGTCGCCATAGACGGCGTTCTTGATCACGAGGCGCGTGTTGGCCTCGCGTTTCACGGGTTTGAGCATCAGGAAAGGGTTTCCGATCATCAGAATACCGGAGACGATGTCACCCGGAGTTTTGTCGCCCATCGCGTGCTCGATCTCGTGCGCTTGCTTGCAGGGAAGATAGGCTTTCCCGAGGTAGTCACCGGCTCGCAGACGATGGTAAATGAGATCATCGAAACCGACGCCACCACTGCGGACCTGACCGACGACCGCCTGGCCGAGGTGCTTGCCGAAAACCCAGCTCAGGCCGCAATTGGGGCCGTTGTCATCGTGTTCGGTCTTGATCCAGTTCGCCGCGAAACAGCCGTGGCTGATGGTGATGAGCGATCCCGTCTTCAAATCGAAGATTTCCTGCGCCATGAGATCCTCGTCAAACAACGCGTGTCCCGTCTCATCCGAATGCAGCGCCACGCAAGTGAGTGAGTAAGTGTGCTTCTTGAGCGCCTCCAGCGCCGCCTTGTGCGTGCATGACTTGCCCTCCAGGATCGTCACATCACCCGGCGCAGAAAAGCGGGTGCCACCTCGCCTCTTGAACCAATCGCCAGTCCCCGCCCAATCCTCCGTTGGCTCCTCGGAGCTGAAGAGCAGCGTGCGCAGTTCGGGCACGACTTTGCCCGTGTAGTAATCGTGCGTCTTCGCAAAGAACCGACGCAGCGCAGGGACGTCATCGTGGTTGGCCTTTTCGGTGGCGCGGATGTTGGCGACCCAGAGTTTGAGCTGAGGTTTGCCACTGTAGGCCTCGTCCACGCCATCCTTGTTGTTGTCCACGAACCGCAGATCGAAGTCCTCATAGTAGAGCGGATTGGGATTCGGATGCTCATGCATGAAGAAGCGGTGCATGGGCATCGCGCCAATGAGGATGACACCGCTGATGCCACTTTGGTCATGCAGGCTCTTGATGGCCGCTCGGACTTCCGCAGGCGTCTGCCAATCGCGGGCCACGACATGCAGCTTCACGGGAAAGCGCTGCTCCACATCGGCAACGTAAGTGCGCAGAGGCTCCGCGAGCGCTTTCAGTGTCGGCTCGCGCAGCAGGATCACCACACGATCCGTCTCCTCGGCGAGCAGTGTCGAGGCGACGAGAAGATGGAGGAGGGTGAAGATGCTTTTCATCAGTCGTGTCTATTCGAGCGCCCCGGCGGCACCGACGGACCAAATCTTCACCTTGGCATTTGATCCGGCGGGCACTTTGCTACCTGCAAAGTCGATACGCACGTTGTGCTCGCCTGCGGGTAAGTCATCGGCGAGCGGCAAACGGTTCGGACTGTTTTTCAAGGGCTGCGCTTGGCCGCAGTCGATGGAGAAAGTGGCGAAGGCTTCGGAGTCCTTATCGATGTCGTATCCGACGAAGAGCAACTTGCCCGCGAAGCCAAACTCGATGCTGCCATCGGTCGAAGCGGGGCTTTCCCACTTGGTGTGGTCCGCGTTTTGGGTCCAGCCGATGTTTTGAGTGGGCTTCAAGTCGGTGCCTTGGGCATAGCGACAGGTGGCGAAGAGGTCGGTGATCATCGGCGCGGGGAGGTCCGCACGGCTCGCAGTGGCACTCGATTCGGGCTTGGCGTTCACGTCATTGAGCAGCGCGATCAAAAGCTCGGAGGCGAGGATGTGTCCGGTGTCGTTTGGATGCACCACATCGGCATACATCGTCTCCCACACCGCACGTCCGCTGTAAATCTCCGGCCACCACGCATCGCGGAAACTGACCATCGGCAGGTCATAGTGACGACCGAGCATGTGCTGCGTCTCCTGGGCGTTTTCGCCCTTCCGCTGCATGAAGAACAACTGCACCAAGGCTGGCTGCTGCGGCTCGCGAAGGATCTGCCGCAGCACGCCCTCGTAACTGCCCCAGAACATCGGCACCGGATGATTGTCGTTCACGGCATACTCCACAATCACGAGGTCCGGCTTCTTGCTCAGCACATCTCGTTGCACACGCATCGCACCATAGAGCGAGTTCGTGCCGCCGATGCCTGCATTCACAAAGCGCACCTTCGCCTTCGGAAACGTCTTCGTGAACCAATCCGCCACCCGCGCGATGTAGCGATTTTTCGGGTCCTTCGTCTGCAAGCCGCCCGCCGTGATCGATCCCCCAATCGCCGCCACGCAAATCTCCTCCCCACGCCGCGCCTTCGCCATCACCGCCGCCAATCGGCTCACATCTCCTTGGGAGACAAGGCCTCGCTGCTTGATGGATGGCGTGGTCACAGGTGACTCCGCATGAACCACGGCAGTGAGTTGAAACGAGATGCCCGTGAGCAGGGCGAGGCAAAGGGGCGAGATATTGATCATGGAGGCAAGAGCATGGACGCAGAGAAATCGAATCGGAGACAGACCGGTTCATTTCCTCGCTCGCATTTCTTAGCAGCCCGCTCATTGAAATCTACCTCCGTAGTGCGTTGATCAGCTCATCCACTTGTTCAGCACATCCTGTATCTGGAACCGGTTGTAACCGCCGTGGGCACTCATGCCGTTGGAGTTGTTGCTGGTGCCCGCGAAGGCATATTGAAAGGTGGCCCGCACAATCCTCTGTGCTGGGTTTTGGGGTAAAGGCAGCCGCACAGGGGACTGTGCGGACCACTTTGACTCGATACCGCAAGGCGCATGGGCAGCCTTGGAACGCGGGAAAGTGGCTGGGGCTTTAGCCGCAGATCATCGAGATGATTCGGCTGAAGCCGAAGCCACTTTGCAGAGCCTTGCCATTTCCTCAGCGGTCAACGCCCGATCAAACACCGCCACGCCGCCGATCCAGCCGGTGAAGCCGACGCTGCGGCTGCTGTGGATGACGCGGCCGATGGTGAAGGGGCCGCCGCTTTGGGCGTCTTTCGGCGTGTAGAGGTCGTGCGGATACCACCAGGGGTTCAGGCGCAGCGCCACGAGATCACGGGCGACCTCTTTTCCACCGCGCAGGATGACTTCGATCTTCGTGAAGCGATGCTCGCGCAGCTCGACGCGTTCATCGGCGGAATCGCGGAGCACTTTCACGCTCAGCGGCTCGGCTTCAGGCGGGTTGTAGTATTGGTCTTTCGGGAATGCTTCGTCTTCGCCGTCTTGTTTGCCCGGCAGCTTCGCGTAATGGCCCTGCATGTAGGCGTTGTAGGCGTAGGAGATGAGTTTGTCCTTCTTCGGGTTGTCGAGCCAGCGATCACCGGAGACGCCGTTCAACCAGCCGGTGAGTTCGTCTTTCTCATGATCAAAGGTCATCGCAAAGCACTGCCAGGACTTGTCGAGCACCTCGGCAGGCGAATCAGCAGCCACTTCGGGCGAGAGATCGGCGGAGTTGGATTTGTGCAGCGCATACTTGTTCAGGAAGGAACTCGCTCCGTTCTCCGACACATGGCCGCAGGCGCTGCCTTGCTTGTTCAGGCCGGCAAAGAGCGCGTATTGTCGCTGCCCGCGCTCCACCTTCGCGATGGTGGTCGTGGTCTTTTCCTTCAAATCGGTGCCCTCATGCCAAATGCCCGCCAGCGCATGATTCCCACTCTCGCGGATCGCCCACACGACCACCGTGACCGACTTGCCCGCGCCCTTGATGTCGAGCGGCGTGTCATGCAGCCGCGAGCGAGGCACGAAGAGGAAGGGCCGGAAGTCAGCATCGGTTTCTTTGACGATGCGAATGGCATTCCCAAACGGCCCACGACCTAATTGCGGAAAGTCCGCATACGTCGCCTCACGACCCGCGCCCCAGTAGTCTTTGATGTAGTTCGCGGCATCGAGCGGGTAGTCCGTCTTCGCTCCAGCTGGCAAATGCGCCGTGAAACGCTTCTGACCGTCCGCTTCACGCTTCACAAAATCCCAGAAAGCGACGAGTCCAGGTGTGCTCGTGACCGTGGCGACGGGTCCGGTAATGCTATCTGCGGAGTAGGCGCAGAACACGGACATGAATAATAGGGTGAGTAGGCTTGATGACTTCATTGAAAGAGTAGGAACTGTGCCGCCACCCTGTTCATGGTAGAGCGTTGATTGCGGGCATTGAAATAGAATATAAGAGGTGTCGCGTCCAGGCTGATGAAGGCTGTTGAGTCGGCCTTGATGCCGATACAACGGAGAGATGTATCATGGCGGGGTGAGTGAAGTGGTTGGAGGAAGAGGAACAATTTGCCAACCTTCCATGCCGAGTCGGAGGTCGCGTTCGGTGAATTCCCAAAGGACGACCTTCGCCGTCACGAGGAGTTCCGGCCTGCGGAAAAGCTCCTGACGAACAAGCGTGGATGCTCCACCGTCATTCACCAGACTGGCAACAGGATGACCGAGTTGCCGTGCAAGATGGGCGATGAATCCGGCATCTCGCGGTTCGTCGGTTTGGAAAATGCGCGAGAAGCTGTCGCCGAGCACGAGCACCGGCGCAGTCAGGGTCGAGGTGCCGGGGATTTGCGTGGTCTCGATGTGCTCAGGGGTGAGTCCTGATTCGATAACAGGCGACTGAAGCATCTTCACGAGGTCGCCATGGGCATCGACCGTGACGGCGCGGGTTTCAAAACGGGCCTTACCGCGGGTGCCGATGCGCTCAGCGACAGCCTGCGCCGCAGCTTCGATTCCGTGCGGGGACCAGTGCGTGTCCTGCCTTAGGTAGTAGGGAAAGCGGCTGATTTCCCGATAGCGTGCAAAGAGGTCCACGACCTCGACGCCTGCGGCCGCGCAGCCATCGAAGAACTCGCGGGTATCGGGATAGATGATGCGCTTCGGCGGCTCGCTGCCGGACGAGAGCCATTGCGGATAGACGCTCTCCTTGTTTGGCACCGGCATGACGATGAGACGTATGCCGCGGGCTGCCAAGGTATCGCGGAAGGCGGTCACCGCAGCGATGGCATCCCGTGCCGTGCTTTCGCCGGGCTGGCGACGCTGGGTGATGGCATTCACGCCGGGCGTGTAGAACATCCAGCCGTTTCGACCGACGTGAACTTTGGCTCCGCCATCATTCAGCGCAAAGAACTGAGCCGCCTGCATCCACGGGCGAAGCGTGCGGGCCGTCACGCTCGCATCTTCCAGCGAGCGCTCGAATGAAGCGAGCGAGGCGCGGGTGGGGCGCTCAAGGAACACCCGGAGCACTCCGGGCGTTTCGCCGCGCCGCCATTCCACCACACACTGCGTCACGGGCACAGCGGCGAGCAGTGTCAGGAAGGCGATGATGAGTGCGCGGCTGGCTGCGGTGGAGTTCATCAAAACTGAAAATAGAGAAACGGATTCGACGACTGTGAAATCATGGCGAGCAGCGCCAGAATGAACACCAGCAACACGACCGCGATCTTCGGCCACGTCACGGTTTCGCTCCACTCGTGAGCCTGCCGACGGGCGAAGAGAAAGCATAAGGCGACAGCCATGACCGCGAGTTTGCCCGGCGCGAAAAGCTGTCCGGCCAGCAGCGCACCAACCTCCGACGACCCGCCACCGCCGAGCATGGCACGAAAATATAACAGTGCATCGCCCAGCGTGGCCGCGCGAAACCACACCCACGAACCCAGCACGAGTAAGAACGTTGCGGCGATGCGCACGGGCTTTGGCAGCCGCTGATAGGCCGGTCGTTTTCCCGCCCACCGCTCGGCAATGAGCAAGCCGCCGTGCCACGCGCCCCACACGATGAAGGTCCAGTTCGCGCCATGCCACAACCCGCCGAGCAGCATGACGATGGCTAGGTTCGCATAAGTGCGCGTCGTGGTGCCGCGGTTTCCTCCGAGCGGAATGTAGAGATAGTCGCGCAGAAAGGTGCTCAGCGATATGTGCCAGCGCCGCCAGAAGTCCGTGATGCTCTCGGCACGATACGGCGCGTCGAAATTCTTCATGAACTCGAACCCGAACATCCGCCCGAGGCCCACGGCCATGTCCGAGTAGCCGCAGAAGTCGAAGTAGATTTGCAGCGCATACGCCACCACTCCGAACCACGCTCCCACGGCATCGAGTGACTGCGCGCCGAACGCGGCATCGGCCACCGTGCCGAGCGGATTGGCGAGCAGCACTTTTTTGGCAAAGCCGAGAATGAAGAGCGTAATGCCCGAGGCGAATTGCGCCGCCGAGTGGGAGCGGTCGCGCAAGTCGTGTTCGACGGTGTTGTAGCGGATAATCGGCCCGGCGACGGACTGCGGGAAGAGCGCGATGTAGCAGGCGAAGTCGGCGAACGACCGCGCCGCGCGTGCCGTGCCGCGATAGACATCCACCGCGTAGCTGAGCGCGTGGAAAATGTAGAACGAGATGCCGATGGGCAGCACCACCTGCCAAACGGGAACGCCCCCGACGCCGAATGCCGCGAGGATGTGGTTCAGGTTCGTCTGCAGGAAGACGAAGTATTTGAAAAAGCAAAGCGTCCCGAGGCTGAGCACCACCGCGGAGGCGAGGCTCCAGCGTCGCTGCCCGGGTGTTGTGCCAGGGCGGGCGATGAGTCTGCCGCAGACGTAGTTGACCGCAGTCACGCCGGCCATCAGCAGGACAAACCACGGGTTCCACCAGCCGTAGAAAACGTAGCTTGCGAGCAGCAGCCAAGCATTCCGCCATCCCGAACGCGCCGGCAGCGCGTAGTATCCCGCCAGCACCAGCGGCAGGAAGTAGAAGACGAAAAGGTAGCTCGTGAAGACCATGCGCTCAGTCCGCCGGATTGGTCCACACCGCCCAGTAAGCGGGGCCGTCGTGCTTTCCGAAATACTTGTCCACAATGCCGCCGAGGTAGTGCTCATCCATCGGCGTCTCCAGTGCCATGCGATGGGCCTCTCCCGCGCGGAATTCGCGCAGCGTGCCGCCGATGTCCTTCACTTTCCTGTCAGCCGCTTCGGCGCGCGGTTTCCACGGGTTGTAGTGGCCGACGAAAATGACCGCGCCCTTATCCAAAGTGCCGCGATGCACGGCGGTGACTTCGTATTTCAGAATGACCGCGTAATCGTAGAGGTCGCGTTTGAAAATTGCGCCCTCGGGCACTTCGACAAGGCGCGCAGTGACCTCCACGGTGCCGCGCGCGGATAGCTGCGGGTCGGGCGCAGCAGGCTTCTTGTCGCAGGCAACAACGACGATGCTGACGAGCAGCAGGGAAAGGAAGTGGCGGGCTCTCATCTGGTGAACGTGATTTCGTGATAGGTCCAGCACGGCTCCCAGCCTTTGGGCAGTGTGAGCACAGGACCGCTGCGGGCTTTCGGATGCAGTTTGCGCAGCGCCGCACTGTCACCGCCGATGACGGGCGCATCGGCGAGACGCATCAGCGCCATCGGCGCGCCGCCATTCGCGGGGTCGCCGTCCTCCTGCGGATTCCCGGTGAAAAGCACATATTTGCCGTCCGGCGAGACATGGCCGCCATAGATGTGCCGGCCATCCTCGGCATAGACGAGCTGCGGATTTTTCCCGTCCGCATCGGCCATCCATAGCTGTGTCCAGCCGGCCTTTCCCTGCGCCACGTCGGATGCGTGGCGATTGGAAAAAATCATGCGCTTGCTATCCGGGAACCAATCGGGCGTGCAGTTGTCCGTGGTGCTCACGGAATTGGTCTCGCCGGTCGTCGCATTCATGCGGGCCACGCTCCATGCGGTGCCGAACGAATTCGACACCCCGCTGAGCCACTTGCCGTCAGGCGACCACGTGAGCTGCTGGAAGAAACCGCTGCGCTTCAAAGTGCGCGTCACCTTTCCCGTCGTCGCATCGGCGAACGTCACGCCCTTGAGCGAGAGGCAAACTAACTCCTTGCCGTTCGGGCTCCAGCTCGCCCACGGCAAGTCGCCCTCGCCGCCCAGCACCCTCGCATCAGTGCCGTCGCTGCTCGCGACCACGGGCACGCCCTGACGTCCGTAGTCGTTGCCATCGATATTCTCACCGCGAGCCAGCCGCCGGAAGAGCACACGCGTGCCGTCGCGGGAGAACAGCGGATAGGATTCATTCGCGTCCGGCGTGTTCGTGATGTTGCGCCGCTGCGAGCCGTCGGGCCGCATGAGATAGACGTCCCAGTCGCCCATCTCAGTCCGCGCCGGGAACACGATCCAACCCTTCCCCCGCACCTCTGCAGCCAGCGTGTCGTCGTCCGCGTGGAGCACAGCGGGGAGAAGCATGGCGCACAGGCAGGCAAGCATGCGGCGGTCAGTCGATATAAATGAATTCATTGGCGTTGAGCAGCATGTGGCAGAAATCGATGAGCACCGCGGTGATCGACGCCATCACAGCAGCCGGACTCGCGTCGCAAACGATCATATCCGCATCTTCCGTGAGTGGAAGGCCCCGCGCAAGGCTCGTGAAAGCCGCTGGCTGACACCGCAGCGAGGAGTTGTGCAGGACTGGCTGCACCACCCGCCAGCGTGGCGGTGAGAAAGTGACCACGAGAGGCGGGTAAGGCTTCCCGAAGGTTTCGCCTCTCAAATTCACGATCACAGGCCGATTTTCGCGAGATTTGCGAGGCTTTCCCTATGCGTCCTCATTCGGAGGTGCTTCGAGGATGTTTGATAGACATCCAAAGAAGCACAAGGCGGCACTTCGTCACCTCTTCTCAAACACCACCTTCCCGCCCTTCAACTGCGCGGTGATGTGGTCGCCTTCTTTGAAGTTGCCTTCGAGGACGGCGAGGCTCAGCGGGTCGAGGAGGTGCTTTTGGATGGCGCGTTTGAGGGGGCGGGCACCGAAGACGGGATCGAAGCCGGCATCGGCGAGGTGGCGGGTGGTGTCGTCGGTGACGGTGAGGTGGATGTTCTGCTTCGCGAGGCGGTCGATGACGCGCTGGAGCTGGATTTTCACGATCTGGTCGAGCTGCGCGGCGTCGAGGCGGTCGAAGATGACGATCTCGTCGATGCGGTTGAGGAACTCGGGACGGAAGAACTGCTTCAGGCTGTCGCGCACCAAGGCGTCGCGCTGCTCGGGATTGCTGACATCCTGGATGGCGGCGCTGCCGATGTTGCTGGTCATGATGAGGACCGTGTTCTTGAAATCGACTGTGCGGCCTTGGCCGTCAGTGATGCGACCGTCGTCGAGCACCTGGAGCAGGGTGTTGAAGACATCCGGGTGCGCTTTTTCGACCTCGTCGAACAAGACGACGCTGTAAGGACGGCGGCGCACGGCCTCGGTGAGCTGGCCGCCTTCTTCATAGCCGACGTATCCGGGAGGCGCACCGATGAGGCGGCTGACGCTGTGCTTCTCCATGTATTCGCTCATGTCGATGCGCGTCATGGCGTTGTCGTCGTCGAAGAGGAACTCGGCGAGCGCTTTGCAAAGCTCCGTCTTGCCGACGCCGGTGGGGCCGAGGAAGAGGAAGCTGCCGATGGGGCGATTCTCATCCTGAATGCCCGCACGGGCACGGCGCACGGCATTGCTGACGGCGGTGATGGCGTCCTTTTGCCCGATGACGCGGGCGCTGAGGCGTTCCTCCATTTTGACGAGCTTTGAGCGCTCGCCTTCCTGAAGACGTGAGACGGGAATGCCAGTCCAGTTCGCGACGACGCGGGCGATGTCTTCTTCGGCGACTTCTTCACGCAGAAGCGTGTTCGCGGTTCTCGGTTCGCGGTTCTCGGTGGGGGCGGCTTGGAGCTTCTTCTCCAAATCGGGGATGAGGCCATATTGGATCTCACCAGCGCGGCCGAAGTCGCCTTTGCGCTGGGCTTGTTCGAGTTCGGTGCGGAGGCGGTCGATCTCTTCTTTGACCTTCCGACCGGCCTGCACGGCCTCTTTTTCCTTCATCCACTGCGCTTTGAGGGCGGAGGACTTCTCTTTGAGGTCGGCGGTCTCTTTGTCGAGCTTTTCGAGGCGGGCCTTGGAGGCGGCGTCCTTCTCTTTTTTCAGCACCTGGCGCTCCATCTCGTGCTGCATGATCTCGCGCTCGATGACGTCGATCTCCGTGGGCATGGAGTCGAGTTCGATCTTGATGCGGCTGGCGGCCTCATCGACGAGGTCAATGGCCTTGTCCGGCAGGAAGCGGTCGGTGATGTAGCGATTGCTGAGCGTGGCGGCGGCAATGATGGCGCCGTCTTGAATGCGCACGCCGTGGTGGACCTCGTAGCGCTCCTTCAGGCCGCGCAGGATGGCGATGGTGTCCTCGACGCTGGGCTCACCAACGAGCACAGGCTGGAAGCGGCGCTCGAGCGCGGGGTCCTTCTCGATGTACTTGCGATACTCGTCGAGCGTGGTCGCGCCGATGCAGCGGAGCTCACCGCGAGCGAGCTGGGGCTTGAGCAGATTGCCCGCGTCCATCGCGCCCTCAGCCTTGCCAGCGCCGACGATGGTATGCAGCTCGTCGATGAAGAGGATGATCTCGCCTTCGCTCGACGTGACCTCCTTCAAGAAGGCCTTCAGGCGCTCCTCGAACTCGCCACGGAACTTCGCGCCGGCCATCATGCCGCCGAGGTCCATGCTGATGAGGCGCTTGCCCTTGAGCGAATCCGGCACGTCGCCGGCGACAATGCGTCGCGCGAGACCTTCCGCGATCGCCGTCTTGCCCACGCCGGGTTCGCCAATGAGCACGGGGTTGTTTTTGCTACGGCGGCTGAGCACCTGCATGACGCGGCGGATCTCCTCATCGCGACCGATGACGGGGTCGATCTTGCCCTGCTTCGCGCGAGCAGTGAGATCGGTGCCGTATTTCTCCAACGTCTGATATTTGCCCTCCGGGTCCTGATCGACCACGCGCTGCGATCCACGCACGGCAGTGAGGGCCTTCGAGACCGTGTCATAAGTCAGCCCGGCCTGCTTCAGCACATCAGAGAGTTCCGACTTTGTTTTGAAAAGCGCCAACAACACATGCTCGACGCTGAGGTATTCATCCTTGAGCTTCTTTTGCTCGTCCTCGGCCTTTGTCATGAGCTCGCGGAACTCACCGGAAAGGTAAAGGCCGCCAGAGGCGCCGGATACCTTCGGCAACTTGGCCAGCACGCCCTCGACGCCGCTCTTCAAAGCCTGCGCGGCAGAAGGATTGACCGCGGCTTTTTCAAACAGTGGCGCGGCGATGCCGCCTTCTTGTTCGAGCAGGGCGGTGAGAAGATGCACAGGCTTCAATTCCTGCTGCCCATGCCGCGTGGCGACGGATTGAGCGGCATTGAAGGCCTCTTGAAGCTTCACGGTGAATTTTTCGGGGGACATGGTTGGTCAGGTGGTTGGTTGTTTGAACACTTCTTTGCTAAAAGCATGCCACAGGCATGCATGCGGCTGCCAACCTTGATTTGTCGAGGCTACGGCGTGTTTTGAGGTGTCTGGCAGTCCTCTTCACAAAGAGGCTCGATGGCACAAGTGTGCTGCAACAATAGGCAGACGCGTCACTTCTGCCCAGGGATCTCCGTGCTTGCTCCGCTGCCAATTGTCTCGCCTTCGTTGAGGTGCAGGTCGTAGCCTGCGACCTCGACTTCGCCGTGGCGCACTTTCTTCTTCGCCATGGCGACGGAGATCCATTGAAACTCCGCGCTGTTGTCGAGCAGCACCTTGAGCACCATCGTCAGCGGCACGGCCAGGAACATGCCCAGCGGGCCCCACAGCCAGCCCCAGAAGATGACCGAGAGGATCACCACCAACGGCGAGATGCCGAAGCGGTTCCCGAGCATCGTGGGCTGCACGAAGTTATCGAGGCAGAAATTGATCCCGCCGTAACCGATGGCAACTAAAACCGCGGTCACAGGCCCGTGCTGGACGAGCGCCTCCACAATCGCGGGAAGCGAAGCCGCCGTGCTGCCCACCGCCGGGATGAAATTGAAAAGGAAGGCCAGCAGGGCCCAGAGCAGCGGGTAATGCAGGTCGAAGAACCAGCACCAAAAGCCCGCCAACAGTCCTGTGAGCGCGCTGATGAGCGTTTTCACGCCGAGATACTTCTGGATGTCGTCCGCGCTGCGCATCAGGCCGGTGAAATCCGGTCCGCCGGAGAGGTTCACCGCCTGGAGCCGGCTGTGGGTGCCCCGCGCCTCCATCAGTATGAACATCATCACGATTAGCGTCATGATGAAGCTGGCGAGCACGGTGGCCAGTGTGCCGAAGGTGCTCCCCAGAAATCCCGTGAGATTGCTCATCACGTCCTGCTGCGTGGCGTAGCCGACCAGGGTGTTCCAGTCAAAGATGCCGCTCATGGTGGTCTTCGCGCCTTCCACGCCCTTTAACTCCAGCCATGCGCCGATGTCGTTCGAGTACTGTTCCAGTCCGCGCAGGTAGCGAGGCAGGTCGGCCCAAAAGCTGATCAGCAGGCGCACACCCACGGTGAGCAATCCTGCCAGCACGCTCAGGTTCACCAGCATCGTGGCCCCCAGAGCCAGGCCCGCGGGCACGCGGTGCCTGCGCAGCCAGCGCACAAGCGGATAGCTCAGCACGGCGAGAAAAAACGCATAAGCGACCGGCACCAGCACGCCGGCGGCAATTTTCAGTCCGGTGAGGACGATGAACAGGCACGCGAGCGTGACCACTGCCTGCGAGCCCTTGCGGCCCCAGTCCACCACTTGCTCGTGCTCCTGAAACAACGACATGCTTCTGCCATGCCGCAAATTCGTCGCTGGCTCAAGGTTTTTCCATGCGGTATAAGCAGGCCGCATGATCTCCACGTTCCAACGTCTGCTGCGAGCCGGGCTGGCCTTTTTTGATGGTGATTACCGCGGCCGACGCGGCTGCACCATGCATCCGCGCGTCCTGATGGCCCTGCTCATCATTGGGGGCACGCTCGCCTATCACTGGCTCGGCACTACAGAGTATCAGAACGAGTTCACCGGCCGCACGCAGAAGCTGGCGCTAGCCACGCCGCAGGAGGAAATCGCCCTCGGCCTGCAATCCTCGCCGCAGATGATCCGCGAGAGCGGCGGCCTGTCACGGGATGCCGCCGGACGCGCGCTCGTGGAGCAGGTGGGTGCGCGTCTGATCGCCTCCACCGCCGCGAAACAGACGCCATACCGGTTTCAGTTCCATCTGCTGGCCGACAACCAGACCGTGAATGCCTTTGCGCTGCCGGGCGGGCAGATTTTCATCACCGAGGCGTTGTTTCGAAGGCTCAAGTCAGAAGACCAGCTCGCCGGAGTGCTCGGGCATGAGATGGGGCATGTCGTTGGCCGCCATTCGAACGAGCAGATGGCGAATTCACGGCTTTGGAGCGGGCTGGCACAAGGGCTGGGCGTGCTGCTCTCCGACGGCCACAACAACACCGGCGCGCAGATCGCGCAGATGGTGGCGCAATACAAGGTGATGAAGTTCAGCCGCGATGATGAGTCGGAATCCGACGCGCTCGGCGTGCGTTTTATGATCCAGGCAGGCTACGAACCCGAGGCGCTCATCGGAGTGATGGAAATCCTCGCGGAGGTCAGTGGTGGCGCCGGCCGCTCCGACTTCATGAGCTCGCATCCGAGCCCTGAGAACCGCATGGAGCGAATCCGCGAGGTGATCGCGCAAGAACGGGCGCGGCGGTGATCAAATCATGGCGCCATGCCCAGCGGGCGGTTCTCCGCGCCCTTCGTGCCTTGCAGGGCATCGCCCAGCTCTTTGCGTGTGGTTTCCGCGAGTGCCCGCAAGCGTTTCACGATTTCAGGATGCTCCGCCGCGATGTTATGTAATTCACCTGGATCGTCTTTGAGGTTGAACAGCGACAGATCGACGTTCTCCACGCGATAACCATGCCGCGAGGCGATGCCCGCGATGCCGCTTTGCATGATCGATTTCGGCTTCATCTGGCCAAACTTCGCCGGTTTGCCATCGCGGCCTGGCTCGCCATCCACGGTGATGTAAGGATGCGGGAAATGCAGCTTCCACTCGCCGCTGCGCACGGCCTGCAACTCATCACCGCCGTAAAAAAACAAGGCTTCATGTGGCGACTTCACCCCGGCTCTTCCTTCGAGCAGCGGCAGGATGTCCAGACCGTCGATTTTGCGCTCCGAGAGCTTTCCGCCGGCCAAACCGGCGATCGTCGGGAGCAAGTCGATTTCCATCACCGGCTCATCGCAAACTTTGCCCGCAGGCACACGTCCCGGCCAGCGGGCGATGAAAGGCACGCGCACGCCACCCTCAAAGGTCGTCAGCTTGCCCTCACGCAGCGGCTTCGCGCTGCCCGCATGGTTGCCGTAGCTCAGAAACGGGCCGTTGTCGGAAAAGAAGATGACGAGCGTGTCGCGTTCGAGGCCGCAGCGCTGGATCGCATCGAGAATCTTGCCCACGGACCAGTCGAGTTCCTCCACGACATCGCCGTAGAGGCCCGCGTCCGATTTTCCGCGAAACGCGTCGGAGGCGAAGATCGGCACATGGGGCATGACATGGGGGAGGTAGAGGAAGAAAGGCCTGGATTTGTTGCGCTCGATGAAGCTCGTCGCCCGTTCGGTGAAGCGGCGGGTGAACTGGCTTTGGTCAGGATCGGTCTCGATGATTTTCAAGCCATCGTAGAAGGGCAGGGGAGGCATTTCCTTCGCGAGCGACGGGTGGTACTTGCTGTTGTCGTTCGAATAGGGAATTCCGAGGAATTCATCGAAGCCGTTCTGCAGCGGATTAAACATCGGGTAGGTGCCGAGATGCCATTTTCCAAAGGCACCGGTGGCGTAGCCGGCCTCACGGCACATCTCAGGCATCAGCAGCTCGTCGGGATGAATGCCCTCCTTGCTCGTGTGATTCAGCGCGCCCTGCATGCCGACGCGGTTCGCATAGCAGCCGGTCATGAGCGAGGCCCGCGACGCGCTGCACACCGCCTGCGACACGTAGAAACTCGTGAGCTTCATCCCCTCCGCCACCATGCGGTCGATGTTCGGCGTCTTGATCCGCGTGTTGCCAAAGCAGCCGAGATCCGCGTAGCCGAGATCGTCGGCCAGAATGATCACGACGTTCGGCGGTCGCGTTTCGGCGGCGGAAACAACGAGCGAGATGAAAACGAAGGCGAGCAGCAGGCGCATGGGCGCATCGTGGCAAGGCTGCGTGATGATGGCGAGAAAGTTTTCGCCTGAATGCCGCAAGGCTTGCCAGCGCGGAGGTTTCCTGCCAAAACACGGCGAAACATGATCTGGCGCGCGGCGGCAGTTTTGACGGTGCTTTTCTGGGCGGTGATGTCCGGACTGCTCGTGCGTGATGTCTATTTCCCCGAGGCTTCACGTTTTGCCGTGGTGCCGCCCAAAGTGGTGATCGACTTGTTTTTGCGCCAGTCGGACTCCTTTGGCAGCCAGCTTCATCTGTATCATCACCGCGAGAAGATCGGCCACGCGAGCTTTCAGGTCAGCCAGCGCATCAAGCCGAATCACCAGACGGTTTATGACATCCTGGCGCGTGGCGTGGTGGAGCAGCCGGACGGTGAAGACCGCCGTCATGTCGAGGCATCCTGGAGCGTGGCCTGCATCCTCGCCGACGCCGAGCGCTGGCAGCATCTGACCATCTTTGCGGACTTTCCCCGACGAGATGCCAGTCTGAGGATGTCCTGGAGCGACAATCAGGGCGCGCCCGATCTTCTCGTGAAACAAGGCCGGCGTGTCATCATGAACTCGCAGGATGTGAAGCTTCTTCTCGGCGGCGGCCAGGAGGGCCTGCTTGCGCTGCTGCCCATGCTCGCAGGCGGCATGCCGGCTGGAGGCGCGGGCCCGAACGCGATGAAGCTCCAGGCGCGCGAAGGGCTGATGATGCTGGCCGGACGCGAGCGGAAGTGCTTTGTGCTCACATTGCCGCTGTTTGGCATGCATGAGGTAAAAATGCTCTTCACTGAAGCCGGGGAACTGGCCCGCATTGACATGCCGGATGGCTACTCGCTGCTGGAGCCGACCATCAACGGGCTGCAGGAAGGCGGACACCGGTAGATTTTTTTCACACGCATGATCGAGATCGAAAACCTCATAATGAACTACGGCGACCTGCGGGCGCTCGATGGACTGAACCTCACGATCCAGCCCGGCGAGCTGTTTGCCTTCCTCGGCCCGAACGGGGCGGGCAAGACGACCGCGATGAAGCTGCTCACCGGCCTCATGAAGCCCGACGCTGGCCGTGTGCGCCTTTGCGGCCACGACATCCAGCAGGAGCCGCTGAAGGCGAAGGCGCTGCTCGGCTACGTGCCGGACGTGGCCGTCTTTTATGAAAAGCTCACGCCGTTCGAGTTCATGGACTTCATCGCGGAGCTGTTTGAAATGGATCGTGACCACGCGGCGGCGCAGACGAACGAGTTGTTCACGAAATTCGCGCTGCACGAGCACACGCGTCAGCGCATCGAGAATCTCAGCCACGGCACGCGTCAGCGTCTCGCCATCGCCAGCGCTTTGCTGCATGATCCGAAAGTCTTTGTGATCGACGAGCCGATGGTCGGCCTTGACCCGATCCACGCGCGCACGGTCAAGCGCGAGATCAAGGAGCGCAGCCAGCGCGGCACGACTGTCCTCATGAGCACGCATCTGCTCAACATCGCCGAGGAGCTCGCCGACCGCATTGGCATCATCAATCACGGCAAGCTCATCGCGCTCGGCACGCTGGCCGAACTCCGGGCGCAGCATGAGCGGCACGGCCAGCGGCTGGAGGACATCTTTCTCAGCATGGTGGAGCACAAGGAATGACGAAACCAGAATGGCGAATGACGAATCAATGATGAAGTCCGATTGAACCAAGATTTGAAGCATTCGGGCCTCATTCGGCATTCCTCATTCTGGTTTCGTCATTTTCCTCTCCGCGCACGTATACCTCAGACCATGAAAACCATTCTTCTCTCCCTCCTCATGACCTCCCTCGCCATCGCTGCTGATTCCAACGTCCAAGACATCACTGTCAAAGACATCGACGGCAAGGATACAGCGCTCAAGGCCTACGCGGGCAAAGTATTGCTCATCGTCAATGTCGCCAGCGAGTGCGGCTACACACCGCAGTATGCCGGTTTGCAGGCGCTGCATGAAAAGATGGGTGGCAAGGGGCTCGCCGTGCTCGGTTTTCCCTGCAACGACTTCGGTGGCCAGGAGCCTGGCAGCGAGGCCGCCATCAAGACCTTCTGCACCGAAAACTACAAGGTCACCTTCCCCATGTTCTCCAAAGTTTCGATCAAAGGCGATGCGAAGCACCCGCTTTACGCCGCTTTGCAGTCCAGCGCGGGCGAAGTCGGCTGGAACTTCGAGAAATTCCTCGTCGGCAAGGACGGCAAGATTTTGAAGCGTTTCGGCTCTGACGTGGAGCCTGACTCGCCCGAATTGTTGGCAGCCATTGAAGAGGCGTTGAAGTGACTTCTCAAGTCTTCTTCGCCATCCAGTCAAACACCTGCCGCCTCTGCACTGGCAGCTTGTGGTGAAAGCTGTCTTCGATCGCGGCTGCGGCCAGGCCGCTTTCACCTTCGGGGATGATGCCGAGCATTTCGGCGAGGCGTTGTTCAAAGCGCGTGATCAGCGCCGGCACGGGATCCTTTGCGCCGAGGTAGTCGAGCGCTTTGACGAGGAGTTCGTGAATGTCCGGGATCGGAGAGCCGGTTTCGGCGACGAGCGCGATCAATTTGACGAGATAGGTGGCGGCAAGCACGCGGCCGTAGCTTTCACGCAGGCCGAGACGCGGATTTGTCCACCGAGCCTCGGCCAGTGTGTGCAGATCGCTGGACTTGCTGCGGACGAAGCGGAGTTCGGCGGACACGAAGAGGTCCAAAACGCCATTGAGCGGTGATTTCGGCCGCAGCGCGCCCTTCGCCATCGTTTTGAAGAGCCCGATCTCGGGAGAGCACCATTGCACGATGAGGCTGGTCTCCGCGTAGCGCGTGCGTCCGATCAGAATGGCCTCCGTTTTCTCCATGATGACAAAGGCGTTGAACTCACGCGCCCAGCCGCTATTTACCCCGTATGGAAAACTCCAGCAAGACCATCCTCACCGACCTGCAATCCCTCGACACCGCCGCCCTGAAGGCCCGCCTGGGGGAGCTCCGGAGGTATCTTTGACGTCCCGAAATTAAAGGACGAGCTGGCAATGCTGGAGGACCGCATGGGCGCCCCCGGCTTCTGGGATAACGCGAACGCTGCGCGGAAGATCATTGACCGCGCAAACGTCATTAAAAAGAAGATCGGTCCTTTGACCGACCTTGAATCCCGCGTGAATGACTTCGACGGGCTCATCGAGCTCGGCAAGGAGGCCGGGGACATGGAGACCTGGCGCGAAGTCGAGCAGGAATACAAGAAACTCACCGGCGACATTTCCGCTTACGAGCTCGAGCTGCTTCTCTCGGGGCCGTTTGATCGTGGCAACGCCTTCATCACCATTCATTCTGGCGCGGGCGGCACGGAGGCCTGCGACTGGGCGGACATGCTCATGCGCATGTATCAGCGCTGGTGCCAGCGCAAGGGCTACAAGGTTGAGTTGATCGACCATGAGGCCGGTGACGATGTCGGCACCCGCTCCGCCACGCTCGAAGTCATCGGCGAGAACGCTTTTGGCTTCCTGCAAACCGAGCGCGGCGTGCACCGCCTCGTGCGCATCTCGCCTTTCGACGCCGCGAAGAAGCGCCACACGTCCTTTGCCTCCATTGATGTCACACCTGACTCCGAGGACGACATCGACATCCAGATTCGCGAGGAAGACCTCAAGATCGACACTTACCGTGCCGGCGGCAAAGGCGGCCAGAACGTGAACAAGGTGGAGACGGCCGTGCGTATCACGCACATCCCCAGCGGCGTCATCGTCGCCTGCCAGGTGGAGCGCAGCCAGCCGAAGAACCGCGCCAAGGCGATGGCGATGTTGAAGGCGAAGCTTTACCAGATCGAGGAAGACAAGCGAAAGGCCGAGTTGAACAAGCAATACGGCGAGAAGAGCGACATCGGTTGGGGCTCTCAGATTCGCAGCTACGTCTTCCAGCCCTATCAGATGGTCAAAGACCTTCGTACCGGCGAAAAGACCAGCAATATCTCCGACATCATGGACGGCGACCTTGATGCCTTCATGGAAGCCATGCTCCGCGGCAAGAAGGCCGGCGAAGGAGACAAGGATGAGGACGTGTAGATCCTGGATGCTTGATCCCGCATGCCGGATGGAAGACAATCCTTGTTGAAACTTCAACCATCCAGCCATGAAGCCTGTCTTTGAAAAAGTCCCCAAGCGCCAATGGGAGTCCTTCCATTGCGAGGTGGTGAATGGTCCGGACTACGGCACACGCTGGCATTTCCATCCCGAGTACCAGCTCACGCTGGCGATTGAGAGCCGCGGTCATCGGGTGGTGGGGGATAACATCGGCACGTTGTCGGATGGAGACATCGTGCTGCTCGGCTCGAACCTGCCGCATGTATGGCATCAGGACACGGGGCCGAAGGCCCGCGATGTGAAGGCGATCATCGTGCGCTTCGACGAAACCTTCCTTGGGCGTGATTTCTTCACGCTCCCAGAGGCGGAGCCGCTGAAACGCCTGCTGCAACGCGCCGCGCGCGGACTGGAGGTGCGCGGGAGCACCCGTGCCGCCGTCACTGAGCACATGAAGCGCCTCGCGAACAGCGAGGGACTCGCCCGCGTGATCGAACTGCTCGCCATCCTGAACGCGCTGGCGAATTCGACCGAGCTGAAGCCGCTCGCGAGCGCCAGCTACGAGCCGAAGCTCGAATCCGCCGACCAGGGGCGGATGGAACGCGTGGTGGACTTCATCCACACGCATCTCACCGAGGAGATCGACCGCGAGAGGCTGGCGAAGCTAGCTCATCTCAGCCTCGGAGCCTTCAGCCGCTTCTTCCATTCGCGCACGGGCAAGACGGTGCCCGAATATGTGAACGAGGTGCGCATCGGCCGCGCCTGCCGCATGCTGGCGGAGGACGCGGGAAACATCACCGACATCGCGATGGACTGCGGCTACCGCAACCTTGCCAACTTCAACCGCCGTTTCCGCGAAGTCATGGGCACCACGCCCAGCGCTTACCGCCAGAAGTTTCGTGGCGTGGCGGGGCAGTAGCGCAGGCTTGCGCCCTTCTTTTTCCAGTGAGATAGCAGCGCCATGAGTCAGATGCTTGAACCGGACCTTTCCGTGGTGGAACTCCGCTCCTACTTTGTGCGGAAGCGCAACGCCATGCTCGTTCGCGGGCGTTTCAGCCCGTTGTATCTCGATTATTACCTGCACCTCATGCAGCACGGCATCCAGCATGCGGAGCCGCTGGATCAAATACTCAAAGATGGCCTCGCCGCGCTGGCGCTGCATCTCTGCTCGCGCCCGCATGATGAAACGACGGCGTGGACGATTCATGTGAAGGAGCCGCAGCGGGCGAACCTGTTCGTCACCGGCAGCACGCAGCCGGGTCGCGTGACAGGCCGGATTTTCACCGAGGATGTGAAGCAGGAGGGCGAGGCGCTTTTCATATCGCAGACCACGCGGCCGAATCATCCCACGCGTCAAAGCATGATCGAGTTCAAGGGCGGCGACATCTTCACCGCCGTCGAGCAGTTCTACACGACAAGCGAGCAGCGCCGCACGCGGCTGTTCCGCCTGCAGGACGAGGAATTCGTCCAAATCTCCGCCGAGCCGGACTGCGACGAGATCTGGCTGACGGAGCTCGCCCTCGAAAACGTGCTTGAGCTCGAGCAGACGGAGCACCTCACGCTGCTCGAAACACGCGGCTATGTCTTTGAGTGCGGCTGCTCGGTGGAGCGGCTTATGCCCATCATCATGCGTCTGCCGCAGGATGACCTGGATCATATTTTTGAAGACGGAGTGGCCCAGATCACCTGTCCGCGCTGCGGAGCGGTCTTTCGCACTCCGAAGGCCAGTTTCGACGAGTGGAAGAAAAAGCAGTCGTGAGCATTCACCGATGAAACTCGCCCTCATCCGCCGCCAATACTCCGCCACCGGAGGCGCGGAGCTTTACATGCAGCGCCTGCTGGCGGCGCTGACCGCCGCGGGTCATGAAACCCATTTGTTCGCCGAGAAATGGCAGGGACAGGCCGATGGCGTTCAGTTTCACACCATCAACGTCGATGCGCCCCGCGCGGAGCGTCCCCTGCGTTTCGCGGAGAATCTGAAGGAGGCTTTGCAGCAGGAAAAATTCGACTGCGTCTTCAGTTTGGAGCGCACGCTGAAACAAGATGTCTATCGCGCCGGAGACGGCTTGCACCGCGTGTGGCTGGAGCGCCGCAAACAGTTCGCCCCGTGCTGGAAGCGTCCCTTCGTCGGCCTTGGGGCGTTTCATCGGAACATGATGGCGCTTGAGGCGCGCACCTTTGATCCGAAGAACACGAAACAGATCATCGTGAACTCAGAAATGGTGCGTGGAGAGATCGCGCGACACTTTCCGTCCTTTCCACAGGAGCGCATTCATCTCGTGCGCAACGGCGTGGAGGTGGGGCGCTTTCAAAACGCCGACCGCCAGGCTTCGCGGCGGCGCTTTGGCCTGAAGGACGATGATTTCGTCCTCATCTTCGTGGGGTCTGGCTGGGAGCGCAAAGGGCTGCCATGGCTGCTACAGTTCATGGCCGCTCGAAGCGACGACCCGTCGCTCAAGCTGCTCGTTGTCACGCGTGACCGCATGCGCGGCAGGATTCCGCCCAACGTCATCCTCACCGGTCCGCTGTCCGATGTCGAGGCCGCTTACGCCGCCGCTGATGTGCTCACGTTTCTGCCAATCTACGAGCCCTGCTCGAATGTGGTCACTGAAGCCCTGGCTGCCGGCCTTCCCGCGATCACGACCAGCTTTAACGGCGCATCCGAATTGATCGACTCCGGAGTCAACGGCCACGTCCTCGACGATCCACGCGACTTTGCCACGCTGGGCATGTGCGTGAACCACTGGCGCTCGCGAAGGGATGCCGGCCCGGTCAAAACGCGGGAGCCGCTCGATCTGGAGGCCAACGTGCGGAAAACAATCCAGGTGCTCGAGCTGGCCGCAGGGCGCTGTGACTGACCATGAACGCGGAAGTTTTCTCCAGCATCGCCTCGCGCCTGTGCACTGCCTGCGGGTTGTGCTGTGACGGAACAATGTTTCAAATCGTGAAGATGCAGCATGGGGATCGGCCGTCCGAGCTGGCGAAGCTCGGGATGCGAATCCGCGGCAAGGAAGGCGAGTTTCACATGGAGCAGCCCTGTCCGGCGTTGAAGGAACTGTGCTGCACGATTTACGAAAGGCGTCCGGCGCGCTGCCGCCTGTTCCTCTGCCAGCAGTTGCGTCTGCTGCAGGCTGGTGAGACAACAGAGAACGATGTGCTTGCCCTGATCGAGGAAACCCGCGCTCAAGCCGCGCAGGTGCGCGATTTGATCGAACGATGCGGCCTGCGTGAGGACGGGCAGCCTCTGATTGAGCGATTTGAACGCCTGACGAGCACTCCGGTGGATGAAAAGCTTGAGCCGGAGATCGCGGCGATGCGTGAGGATTTGGAGAACGCCATGAAGAAGCTCCGGTTGTTCATCAATCGGGAATTCAGGCCGCCGCCGCTCTCAAAATGACGAATGATTCGTCTTTTCCGGCTTTCGTGCGATGGTGGTCGGATGGAAATGAAACTACTGAGGTTGCTCGGCAGTGAGGACTATATCCCCTCGAATGTGCCGGAGCTTCTCTCCCAACTGGGCATGAAGCCCAATCAACAGCAGGTGCTGCAAAGCCTGCTCAAAAGCCTGGAGAAACAGGGAAAAATCGTCCGCACGAAGGGCAACCGCTACATCGTGGCCAAGGAGGCGGACCTGGTCCCCGGTGTGATCCAGATCACACGCGGAGGACGCGGCTTTGTGCAGCCGGACGAGGCTGGCATCGGCGAAATCAGCATCCCGGAAAGCGCCACGGACACCGCGATGCACGGCGACCGCGTGCTCGTGCGTCTGGACGTGCGTCCGCAGGGACTCCGCAAACCCGGGCCGCAGGAGCAAAGTGGCAGCGTGGTGCGTGTGCTGGAACGCAAGCGCACTCGTTTCGTTGGCACGCTGCAACGCTCCAAGACATCGCTGCATGTGACGCCGGATGATCCGCGACTGCCGGGGGCCGTTTATGTGTCCGAGCCTCGTGATGTGGGCCGCAAGCCGAACGTCGGAGACAAGGTGGTCGTTGAAATCACCTTTTGGGAGTCCAAGCAGACTTCACCCGAAGGCGAGATCGTCGAAGTGCTCGGCCCGCCGGACGCGGAAGGTGTGGACATGCTCTCCGTGATTCGCCATTACGACCTGCCGCTGAGCTTTCCGAAGAACGTGCTGCATGAGGCGCAGACGATCGCCAAATCGCGGCCGGACAACCAGCCTGGCGCCGACGAGTGCAAAGGCCGCGTCGATTGCCGCTCGCACAATGTCATCACCATCGACCCGGATGATGCGAAGGACTTTGACGACGCGATCTGCATCGAAAAGCACGGTCATGACCAATGGCGGCTGTGGGTTCACATCGCGGATGTGTCCCACTACGTGCGGCCTGGCAGCGCTTTGGACGTGGAGGCGAAGAAGCGCGGCAACTCGACCTACCTCGTCGATCGCGTCATTCCGATGCTGCCGGAGGCGTTGAGCAACGAATTGTGCTCGCTCAAGCCAAGTGTGGATCGTTTGACCAAATGTGTGGAGTTCGTCCTCAGCAAGGACGGTCACGTGGTCAGTTCCAAATTTTATGCCGCGGTGATCCATTCCAAGTACCGCTTCACTTACCAGGAGGCGTTCGCCACCTTGCAACGCGCTCCGCAGGGGGAGATCGAGCACATGCTGCATGACGCGCATCATCTGGCGCAGAAAGTGAGGCAGTTGCGTTTCAAAAACGGCTCGCTCGACCTCGACTTCCCGGAGAACAAGATCCGCCTCGATGATCGGGGGCGCGTGCTGCGCATTGACCGCATGGAAAACGACGCATCGCATCAGTTGATCGAAGAGTTCATGCTCCTGGCCAACGAGGCCGTCGCAGGCCGGCTGATGGCCCTGAACAGGCCCAGCGTGTATCGCATTCACGAAGCACCGAAGGAGAAGAAGCTGAACGACTACCGGGAGGACGTGCTCAGCCATCGCGTGCCCTGCGGAAACCTCAATCACCGGCCGGAGGTGCAAAAATTGCTCGGCAAGCTCGGCACGCTACCCATCGGCCAGGCGTTAAAGATCGGCTTCCTGCGCTCGCTCATGCGCGCTCGTTACGCTGTGGAGCCGCTTGGGCATTACGGCCTCGCGAAAACGAAATACACCCACTTCACCTCGCCAATCCGCCGCTACGCCGACCTTGTCGTGCATCGCTCGCTGTTCGATAAAGTGGAGCTGCAATCCCAGGCAGCGAAACAGATCGCCGATCACATCACCACGACGGAAAAGAACTCGGCCGACGCCGAGCGTGACAGCAAGGACGTGAAGCTCTACGCCTTCCTCAAGTCCCAGCTCGCCTCCAAAAAGCCGCAACAGTATTCCGCGCTCGTGACCGACGTGCGGAACTTTGGCTTCTTTGTCGATGTGCCGGAGCTCGGCATGAGCGGCGGGGTGCCGCTCTCCGCGATCCCCGACGACTTCTACATGTTCGATCCCGCCAGCGGCCAGCTCATCGGTCGCCACACCCGCCGCGTCATCCGTCTCGGAGACAACGTCATTGTGCAAATCTACAAGGTGGACAGCGTGAAGAAGCAGGTCGATTTCCAGCTCGTGGTGCAGCGCGGTGGCACACCGCTTTCAGACAAGCCGGAGAGGCGAAATCGGCGCGAATCCCGTGAAGGAGATCGTAGAGAAATTAAAAGCGCGCCGCCTTTGAAGCGGGGGCATGGACACAAGCGCTCCCAGAAAAAGCGGCGATAGCCGCTGAAACACCGAGACTCCGATGCGCTAACCACATTGATATGTGGTTAGCGCATCTGCTTGGCGAAAAAATGACAACCATGTTCCTCTTGCCAGTCTCCGGGCGTTCTGATTGCATTGGCAGCATGAACCCGCCTGATTTTCTTTCTCGTCGTGATGCTCTGAAAGCCACCATCGCCTCCGTGGGGCTCACGGCGGCTGCGTTTGAACCAGCGAGAGCTGCTCCGACCACCACACCGGATGTGCGACGTGGTTCGACGAAGCGGTATGACATGCTCAAGTCGATCAACCTCTGGGCCTTTCCGTATCCGGAACGCATGTCGCTGCGTGAGTGCCTGCAACTCGCGAAGGACGCCGGATTCGACGGCATCGAGCTGAACTATGACCTCGACAACGACCTCTCGCCGAAACACGGCACGGCGGACTACGTGAAGATCCGCAAGATGGCCGACGAGATCGGCATTCAGATCAGCGGGCTGTGTTCGTTTCTGTTTTGGCCATATCCGCTGACGAGCAACGATCCCGCGAAGCGTGCTCAAGGCATCGAGCTGGCCGGAAAGATCGCGCAATGTGCGCATGACCTCGGCGTGGAGAATGTGCTCGTCGTGCCCGGTGCCGTGCACATCCCTTGGCGCACGGATCATGAGCCCGTGGCGAATGATGTGTGCGATGCGCGGGCCCGCGAGGCCATCGGCCAGCTCGAAAAGCATGCGGCGAAGCTCAAAGTTTGCCTCAACATCGAAAACATCTTCTTCAACGGCTACCTCATGACGCCGATGGAGATGAACACCTTCGTGGACAGCTTCCACAGCGAGCATGTGCGTGTGCATTTCGACACGGGGAACATCAGCATGTTCCAGTTCCCCGAGCACTGGGCGAAGGTGCTCGGCAACCGCACGAAGAACGTCCACCTGAAGGAGTTCACCAAAAAAGGCACCGACTTCAGCCTCGAAACCTTCCGCCCGCTGCTCGACGGCACCACGAACTGGCCCGCCGTCACCGACGCGCTCGCCGAGTCCGGCTACAAAGGCTTCCTGACCTTCGAATACTTCCACCCGTATGCCCATTACCCCGAGGCACTGATCTGGCAGACCTCCGACTCGATGGACCGCATCCTCGGCCGCAAATCATGAGAGAACTCCTCACCAGCCTGGATTGGACACGGCTCGGCTTTTATAAGTCAGTGCTCGATGAGGCCGGTATCGCCAGCTTCATCCGTAATGAGCACACCGCGCAGCTCATCAATGTGCTCATCGCGCCGTGCCAGCCTTCGTTGTGCGTGGTGAATGATGACGACTACGACGCGGCGATGGCGCTGCTGCGGCCGCATCATGACCAGACGGCCTCCAGCGGCGTCGAGTGGACCTGCGCGGGCTGCGGGGAGGCGAATCCGGCGGAGTTTGAGCTGTGCTGGAAGTGCCAGAGACCGCAGGTTTGATGCTTGCGGAAGGCCGGAATGCCGCGCTTGGATGGCTGGAATCATGACTTGGGAAATCATCGCGCTTCTCTTCTTCGCCGGGCTCAGCGCCGGATTCATCGACGCCATCGCGGGCGGTGGTGGATTGATTTCGGTGCCGGCTTTGCTCGCGGCGGGATTGCCGCCGCAGATGGCGCTGGGCACCAACAAGATGCAATCGACGTGGGGCACGCTCATGGCGGTGCGAAAGTATGCGAAGGCGGGGCTCGTCTCATGGCCGCAGGTGCGTCTCACCGTTCTCGTGACGTTTGTGTTTGCCTGGCTCGGCACCTGGACGGTCACGCAGGTGAGCAACGAGGTGCTGAGGAAGATCGTGCCATGGCTCCTGCTGGGGATCGCGTTTTACGTCCTGCTGAGCCCGGGACTCGGCAAGGTTTCAAAATCGGCCCGGCTCGGCCTGGTGGGTTTCGCGTGGCTGATGGGCGGAGTTCTTGGATTTTACGATGGTTTTTTCGGCCCCGGGACAGGTGCCTTCTGGGCGCTCGCATGCATCGCGCTTCTCGGTCTCGAGCTGACGCGTGCGACCGCGTTCACCAAAGTGGTGAATCTCACCAGCAACATTGCCTCCCTGCTCGTCTTTGTGATTTCAGACCGCGTGCATTATCCGATCGCGTTCGCCATGATCGCAGGGCAGCTCATCGGCGGCCGGCTCGGTGCTTCGATGGCGATACGCCATGGAGCGCCGTTCATTCGCGTTATTTTCATCACCGTCGTGTTCGCAATGGTCGTCAAACTGCTGTGGGATCAATTTGCGTAGAACGTGGTGATTCTCGTTCCGAGAGTGTCGCACATTTTGCGCGCTCGGAAGCCCGAAGATGCTCCGGTCAGAATTCTCCCGTCTGATGCGGGCAAGGATGTTCGGATTGGGGCGTTGTTCCCTGCGAATGATGCACTCCCTCACCCGCCGACAGATATTGCAGCAGGCCGGGGCCGGTTTCGGCTCGGTCGCGTTGCAATCGCTGCTCGGAGCGGAAGGCGTGCTGTCCTCGACGAATCCGCTGGCTCCCAAGGCGCCGCACTTCGCGCCGAAAGCGAAGTCGGTCATCTTTCTGTTCATGTATGGCGGGCCGTCGCATGTCGATCTTTTCGATCCGAAGCCCGAACTGGAGAAATGGCACGGCAAACCGATTCCCGTCTGGAAGAAGGAGGACGCCTTCATGGGCGGGAAGACGAAAAACGTCGCCATGAAGAGCTACTACCGCTTTGGGAAGCACGGCCAGGCCGGCATCGACATGGCGGAGACGTTTCCCAATCTCGCCCGGCATGCCGATGACCTCTGCGTGATCCGCAGCATGCACGCGGAGAGCAACAATCACGGCCCCGCCATCTTTCAGATGAACACCGGCTTCATCCTGCCTGGCAGGCCGTGCATGGGCTCATGGGCCACCTACGGCCTCGGCAGTGAGAGCGAAAATTTGCCCTCCTTTGTCGTGCTGCTCGATCATCAGGGCGCACCGGTGAATGGCGCTCTCAACTGGTCGAACGGCTTCATGCCCGCCGCGTATCAGGGCGTGCCCTTCCGCAGCAGCGGCGAGCCCATCGCCTACCTCACGCCGCCGAAAAACGTCTCGCGGGCGCAGCAGCGGGCACGGCTCGATCTGCTGAAGCAATGGAACATCGAATTCGCCGCCGCGAATCCCGCCGAGTCGCAGCTCGCCGCCCGCATCAACACCTACGAGCTGGCCTTCCGCATGCAGATGAGCGCCAGTGAATGCACCGACCTCAGTCGCGAGCCGGAGAGCGTGCGGAAGATGTACGGCCTCGACAACGCGGTGACGGCCCACTTTGGCAAAAACTGCCTGCTCGCGCGTCGCCTCGTCGAGCGTGGTGTGCGCTTCGTGCAGCTCTACAGCGGCGGAAACGAAGGCCCGAAGGCCTGGGACGCTCACGACGACCTCAAAAAGAACCACGACCTCCACTGCGCCGAGACCGATGGCCCCATCGCCGCGCTGCTCGATGATCTCAAAATCACCGGCCTGCTCGATACCACCCTCGTCGTGTGGGGCGGCGAGTTCGGCCGCTCGCCAGTCGCCGAGAACGGCAAGGGCCGCGATCATCATCCGAAGGGCTTCACCATGTGGATGGCCGGCGCCGGCATCAAAGGCGGCCAGATGTATGGCTCCACCGATGAGTTCGGCTACGCCGCCGTCGAAAACCGCGTCTCCGTGCCCGATCTCCACGCCACGATGCTCCACCTCCTCGGCTTCGATCACGAACAACTCACCTACCGCTTCCAAGGCCGCGACTTCCGCCTCACCGATGTCAGTGGCGAGGTGGTGAAGGCGGTGCTGGCATGATCAAGGGCTTTTCTTGAAGCAAGGAGCGAGTTCCTGCGTTTCGTGGAGCCCATGAAGTCGCTTTGCCTAGTAACGCTCCTTTTTCTCGCCTCGTTTGCCGCCGCCAAAACGCCGCCGAACATCATCTACATCCTCGTGGATGATCTCGGCTATGGCGATCTGGGATGCTACGGGCAGAAGATGCTCAAGACGCCGAACATCGACCGCATGGCGGCGGAGGGGATGAAATTCACGCGGCACTACTCCGGCAGCACGGTGTGTGCGCCGTCGCGTTGTGTGCTGATGACGGGCCTGCACACAGGACACTGCCGCGTGCGCGGCAATGATCCGTGGATCATTCCCGATAGCGATGTGACGGTGCCGTCGCTGCTGAGGACGGCGGGCTATCACACGGCGTGCATCGGCAAATTCGGCCTCGGCAAGCCGTTGCCGTTGGATGATCCGCAGCGGAAGGGATTTGACGAGTTCTTCGGCTACGTGGGCACGAGCCACGCGCACAATTTTTATACGAAGGCGCTGATCCGTGACGGCAAGATCGTGGAGCTGTCAAACTCTGTGATCGAAGGCTCGTTCAAGAACGCGCAGGACTACAAGGACAGCGATCTCGTGGGCACGGGAGTGGCCCCACTGGACGGAAGAAAGGCGTGGGTGCCGCAATTGCTGGCTGACGACGTGCAGCGTTATCTCGGCGAGCGTGCGAAGGCAAAGTCGCCGTTTTTCCTCTACTACGCGCTGAACGTGCCGCACACGAACAACGAGGCGGGCAAGAATTCACCGCTAGGGCATGGCATGGAGTGCCCGGACTACGGGGAGTTCAAAAACAAGGACTGGCCGGACGCGGAGAAGGGTTTTGCGGCACTGATCCGCTTCCTGGACAACGAGGTCGGCCGCATCACGGCGCGTTTGAGGGAGCTGGGCATCGCGGAGAATTCGCTTGTCATGTTCTCCAGCGACAACGGCCCGCATCAGGAAGGCGGTCATCAAAGCGACTTCTTCAACAGCAACGGCGATTTCAAAGGCACGAAGCGCGACATGACCGATGGCGGCATCCGCGTGCCCTTCATCGCGTGGTGGCCGGGCAAGGTGAAACCCGGCGGCGTGAGCGAGCATGTGAGCGGTTTTCAGGATCTGCTGCCCACGGTGGCCGAACTGAGCGGCGCGAAGCTCACCACGGAAACCGACGGCATCTCGTTTGCACCGACGCTGCTCGGAAAAGAAGGCCAGAAACAGCACACGCATCTGTTTTGGGACTTCAACGAGCAAGGGGGCAAGCGTGCGGTGCTGAAGTGGCCGTGGAAGCTCATTCATCTCAACACCGGCGGAAGGCAGGTCGCCCCGAAAGCCAAGGCGAAGGCCAAACCGCTCGAAAAACTGCTCCACAACCTCGAAATGGACATCGGTGAGGAAAAGAACCTCGCTGCCGAGAGGCCGGAGATCGTCGCCGAACTCGAAAAGCTCATGCAGTCATCGTGGCGCGCGCCGTAAGGCCCCGCGCAGCATGCCGACGCCGCCGGCGACGAAGAGCAGCGGAAACCAGATCGAGTAAAGCGCTGCGCGTGTGGCGTGCTCCAGCACGGCCTCGTCCGGATTCACGGGGTTCACGAAGCAGACGCGCACGGAGCCGGGCGGATATTTGATTTGTTTTTCACGCGCCACCTCAAGATGCTGCGTCGGCGCGGCCTCCACCTGACGCATGCGAGCACTGTCGTGCTTCACGCCTTCGATCTCATACTCGTAGCGCACCTCGACGCGATGCGCCGGACTGGAATTCGGCGTCGGACGCTCGCTGACGATGCGTGATGACACGATGCGGCACGGGACCTCCCGCCAGCCGCGTGTGATGCACGCTTTTTCATACGAGAGCCACATGCGCCACGAGAAAAACGATCCGGCGGCGATGAGAAACAGGCCCATCACGCCAAGCCACCAGCGGCCGGAGTTTGAGGATGATGATTCAGGCGATGACATGCGGTTTGGAAGCGCGGTTTGACTCGGCATCACGCGTGTTCCATACAGAATCGCGCCATTCGCGCAAACCTCCTCATGTCCGAATCACCATCCATCTCCATTCGTCCGCCACGCTGGCTGCTGAAGCCTGCCGTGGAGGGTGCCGCGGAGCTGGCGGCCGACACGGGCCTTTCTCCACTCATGGCGCAACTGCTGACGCAGCGCGGCTTCACCACGGTTGAGCAGGCGCGTGATTTCCTGGTGCCAAAGCTCGCCACGCTGGGAGATCCGACGGTGCTGCCGGAGATGGGCACCGCCGTGGAGCGCATCCTCCGCGCGGTGGACGAGAAGCAGAAAGTCGTCCTCTACGGCGACTACGATGTCGATGGAGTGACGTCGATGGCGCTGATGCACCTCATTTTGAAGGCCTACGGCCTCGACACGCACCTGTTCCTGCCCACGCGCATGGAGGAAGGCTACGGGCTGAGCCACGACGGCATCGCCAAATGCTACGAGCAGTTTGGGAAGCCTGACCTGCTCATCGCGCTGGACTGCGGCACGACCTCACTCGGCGAGGTGGCGAAGTTGCGCGAGGACGGCGTCGATTGCGTCATCATCGATCATCACGAGCTGTCGCCGATGGGCCGTCCGGACTGCCTTGCACTGGTGAATCCGAAGCTCGGCGACTCGCATCACTACTTCTGCACCGCCGGGCTTGTGTTCAAAGTCTCGCACGCGCTGCTGAAGGCGCGGATGATCGAGAGTTACGACCTGAAAGAGACGCTCGATCTCGTGGCGCTGGGCACCGTGGCTGATCTGGTGCCTCTCATCGACGAAAACCGCCTGCTGGTGCGGCGCGGACTCGAAGCACTGGCGCAAACGACGCGCCATGGCCTGCGCGCCCTGAAACAGATCGCCGGCGTCGAGGGCCTAGTGCAGACGCATCACGTCGGTTTCCGTTTGGGGCCGCGTTTGAACGCAGCAGGCCGCCTCGACACCGCCGCGACGGCGCTGCAGCTCCTTTTGTCCGAAGATCCCGAGGAGGGCGCCATGCTGGCCGCGCTGCTGGAGGCGCACAACAAGGACCGGCAGAACGTGGAGCAGCAGGTGCATGCCGACGCCGAGGCGATGCTCGCCAGCATCGGTGACATCGAGAAAGTCTCCGCCATCGTGCTCGGTTCGCGCAACTGGCATCCCGGCGTGATCGGCATCGTGGCCTCCCGCCTCTCGCGTCTGTGTCATCGCCCGACGATTCTCGTTTCGTTCGATGAAAACGGCGTCGGAAAGGGCAGCGGGCGCAGCATTCCCGGCTTCTCCCTCGTCGAGGCCATCGACATCTGTCGCGATCACTTGCTCGGCGGCGGTGGTCATGCGATGGCGGCGGGCATCTCGGTGCATGAGACGAAGCTGGACGCATTTCGCGACGCATTCGCCGCAGCAGCCAGGGGAGCCTTGAGCAAGGAGGCGATGACCCCCGTGCTCGAACTCGATGCCGAGGTGAAGGTGCGTGATCTGTCCCTGACCTTCTTTGAGAACTACAAGCTGCTGGAGCCTTTCGGGCAGAAGAATCCGGAGCCGCTCTTCCTATGCCGTCGTGTGAATCCGCGCCTGCCGGGCCGCGTGATGAAGGAAAAGCACCTGCGCATCATGCTGACACAGGACGGCGCGTCGATGGAGGCCCGCTGGTTCAACGCGCCGATCGGCAACCTGCCTGCTGCCCCGTGGGATGTGGCCATGCGCGTGCAGCGCGGCTGGTTCCGCGGCCAGGAGCAGTGGCAGCTCACGCTGGAGGCGGTGCGCACGGCGGAGTGATCACTCCGCACGTGGATGAAAGCGGTAATGACCGGTGAGCGGGAATTCGAAGAGGCGGTTCTCGCATTTCGGTCCCTGCCCGATGTTGTGGACGATCCAGGGCGTTTCGCCGCCATCAGGAGCGGGAACCACGATGGCGATGTGCGGCAGATGCGGCGGAACGGTGCACGTGATGAGATCGCCGGGCTGGTAATCGGCGGCGTTCCGCGTGACGGGCAGCGAGGCGCCGCGACGCTTCAAAAAGGTCTGTAAATTCGGCACGCGGCGGTGGTCGATGTTCTTGTCGGTCGATTTCAGCCCCCAGATCCTCGGATAAGCGGAGAAGGATCGCCTCATGTCCTCATGGACGAGTTTTTGCAGGTCGAAGCCGAGCGCACGGTAGATGCGGATGATTTCATCCGTGCAAACACCAGTGTCAGCCGCCACATCCCCGCCGGGATAGTCGATGCGGACATAGGCAGGCTCGTAACGGACGGTGCGCGTGGTGCGTTCCATCGCGGCTTTGACGAGATGTTCGGCAAAAGACGATGTCTGCGCCTGGCAGGTGGCAACGAGGAGGAAAATGGCGGAAATCCGGCGAATCATATCAGTCACGCGGCACTTCGACGCCGGCGATGAAGGTTTGCTTCACCTCCAATTTGCGATTCAGCACCAGAATATCTGCCTGCTTGCCTTTTTCGAGGCTACCGCAGGTTTTCGCGATGCCGGCGCGCTCCGCGGGCGTGAGGCTGGCCATGCGCACGGCCTGCGGCAGCGTGGCGGAGGTGTTCTGCTTCATGTGACGCATCATGTGGTCCATGCCGACGACGGCGCTGGCCAGTCCGCTGCCGGGCACGAAGCCGACGGTGCCGTCGCTCTCAAAGAATGGGCCGTCATCGTCGGAACCGAAGCGATAGCGGCCCGGCGGCATGTCGAGCGCGCGGTTGGAGTCGGTGACGAGGCAGAGCTTTTCCGCGCCTTTCATGCGGAAGGCGAAGTCGAGCAACTCAGGGGCGAGATGCTTGCCATCGGCGATGACCTCGGTGCTCATGTCGGCATTGGCGAGCACGAACTGCTCCATCGAGGCCTGCATTGGGGTGCCGAAACGAGCGCGCAGCGAGGTGACGCTGCTCATGGCGCACCAGAAATGATCGACATGGCGCATGCCGGCCTTGAAGGCGCGCTCCATCTCCGCCCAGTTCGCGTTTGAGTGGCCGCAAGTGATGAGGCAGCGGGCTTTGCGGGCGGTTTGATAAAACTCTTCCGCTCCCGGCAGCTCCGCAGCGCATGTGGCGATGCGCACGAGGTCATCGCGGAACCACGCGGCGTATTCGGCGGGATTTGGAGCACGACGGCCTTCGCGTGAGTGGCAGCCGGCTTTGTCCGCGGCGAAGTAAGGGCCATAGACATGCACACCGGCGATGCGGGAGCCATGCGCGGCCTGCCAGGTGCGCTTGGCCTCACGGCAGGCCATCAGCATGCCCATGATCTGCGGCGGTGAACCGGTGGTCGTTGTCGGGAAAATCGAGGTGGTGCCATGCATTGCATGCGCCTTCAAAATGGTCCGCACGGCGGGCACTGTGGCGTCCATGAAATCAGCGCCGCCGCCGCCGTGAACATGGATGTCGATGAAGCCGGGGCAGATGTAGTTACCCTTGGCGTCGATCACCGTCGCGTTCTTCGGCGCGGCGATGCGTTTGCCGACGGCGGTGATTTTTCCGCGTTCACACAACACCGCGCCTCCCTCGATCAAGGTGTCCGGCAGGATGAGCGTGCCGTTTTGAACGAGGAGCGGCGGTGTGGGCGGTGTTTTCATAGAAGCGTGAGCGGATTGACGCGTGTCTGCAGCGGGAGGAGAACACGCTGGCCATTCAGGCGGTGGGATTCGAAGACGGCGCTGATCATTTCGGTGATCTGACGGCCCTGAACGGCATCGCAAAGCGGTGCGCGATTCTCCTGGATCGCGGCGATGAGGTCGAGGCCGGAAATCTCATGGCTGGAGACTTTTTTGGCGATGTCCTTATCCTCCAGCACGGGTCTGCGCGGTTCCTTGGCCGTCTGAATCCACGCGAAGGGCTCCTGGTCCATGCGCAGGTCGATGACGCCGGAGTTGCCGAAGATTTGCAGGCCGAAGGAGGCCGGATCGTCGTAGGCGGCTTTTTTGAGACGTCCGTCCTTGATGCTGTCGAAGAAGAACGGCACACCGTTTTCCATCTCGAACCGGGCGTGAACCTCGTCACCGGCGAGCGGGCCGATGCCTTCCGCTCCTTCTTTGACATCGGCCTTGGTAACAGGTTTACTGTTTTGATAAACGCCCGCCGTGCAGGCTTTTGCTGAGCCGGCGAGCGAGAGCGCACAGCCCATGACGTGCGAGCCTAGCACCCACATGTCGAGGCTTCCGCCACGTGGATCCTCCTTGCCGCGTCCGCGCATCTCCAGCACGCGCCCGATGACGCCATCAGCAATGAGTTTGCCCACAATAGGTAGGGCAGGGTGGTAGCGGTTGCGGTGGGCGATGGCGATCTTCGTGCCGGATTTCTCGGCAGCGGCGATGACCTCGTCGCACTCGGCGAGGCTGCGAAGGAAGGGTTTTTCGATGTAGATGCCCTTCGCGCCGTTTTGGATGGCGGCGAGCAGCATGTCGCGGTGCTGATCGATTTCGCGGGGGCCGATGGCGACGATGTCGGGCCTCACTTCGGCAAGCATGGCCTTGTAGTCGGCGAACCCTTTGCCAGTGCCGATTTTCTTCAGCTCGGCCGCGAGTCCTTTTTCGTCCGCGTCGGCGATGGCAACGATCTCCGTGGCAGGAATGGCCCGCCACATGGTGTCGAGGCCATGACCGTAGCCGCCGCGCCCGGTGTGGCCGATGATAGCGACGGACCATTTTTTCTCAGCGGCAGGGGAGGCGAACGGGGCTGCGGCGAGGGCGGCAAGCAGATGGCGGCGGTTCATGCAACAACATGAACGACGCAAGAAGGGCGGAACACGCAAGCCTCTTCACGCTTGCAGCAGTTCCCGTGCCCCTCGGAGGCTTACTTTGCGTCTGATGCTCAACCTTTTGAGTTTGTCACAGGTGATTTGTGCCTATTAGGTGAGTGCACCCAACCCATGTCAGACACCCATGAGCAGGCCGCACACGACTCCGTGCCGGAGTTGAAGCAGCGCATCCAGGAGCTGGAGGCTCAACTGCGCGTGTGCCGCCAGATGTCGATGGAAGGTGGGCAGCGCGGGTCGTTGGAGCGCCAGTTGATCGAAACGACGCGCATGCAGCAGGCGATTCTCGACAGCGCGAATTTTACCATCATCTCGACCAGGGCCGACGGCGTCATCCAGACGCTCAACGCGGGCGCGTTGAAGGAACTGGGCTACCAACCCGAGGAGGTGATCGGAAAAGCCACACCCGCTCTCATCCACGATCCCGAGGAGGTGGCCCGCCGCGCCAAGGAACTCAGCATCGAGCTCGGCAGGCCGGTTGCACCCGGTTTCGAGGCCTTCGTGGCAAAGGCCCGCCTGGGCCAGGTGGACGAGAATGAATGGACCTACATTCGCAAGAATGGCACTCGATTCACGGTGCTGCTGTCCGTGACGGCGCTGCGCGACGAGCAGGGGAACATCACCGGCTTTCTCGGCGTGGGCAGCAACATCACCGAGCGGAAGCAGATCGAGCGCGCTCGCGAGGAGACCGAGGCGCGGTTGAAGGCCATCCTCGACAACACGCCTGCGGTCGTCTTCATGAAGGATCTGCATGGCCGCTACCTGCTGGTGAACAAGCGCTGGGCCAAGCTCTTCCACACCACCCCCGAGGAGACGGTCGGGAAGTTTGACCACGACATTTTCCCTCCGGACATGGCACATGCCTTCCGCGAAAACGACGCGAAGGTTGCCGAGGCTGGCGTGCCCATGCAGATGGAGGAGGTCGCGCCGCACGAGGACGGGCCGCACACTTATCTGAGTGTGAAATTCCCGCTGCGCGACGCCACAGGCGCGGTTCATGCGGTGGGCGGTGTCGCCACGGACATCACCGAGCAGAAGAAATTCGTCCGCGCGCTGGAGCAGAGCGAGGAACGCTTCAAGCTGGCTGTGCGCGGCACAAACGACGGCATCTGGGACTGGGACATCCGCACGGGCGAGGTTTTCTTCTCCCCGCACTGGAAGAGCATGGTCGGCTACGAGGACGATGAGATCGAAAACAACTTCTCCTCGTTCGAAAAACTACTGCATCCCGACGACCACGACCGCGTGATGGCCGTGCTGAACGACTACCTGAACAGCCGGACCCCGCGTTACGCGGTCGAGTTCCGCTTCCGGCACAAGGACGGCTCCTGGCGCTGGATCCTGGCCCGCGGACGCGCCCTGCGGGATGAAAGCGGCAAACCCTACCGCATGGCCGGCTCGCACACCGATGTGACCGAGCGCAAGCATGACGAGGAGGAACTGCGCCAGGCCCGCCATGCCGCCGAGGCCGCGAATAGCGCGAAAAGTGTCTTCCTGGCCAACATGAGCCACGAGATCCGCACGCCGATGAACGGTGTCATCGGCATGAGCGAGCTGCTTCTCGGCACAAAGCTGGACGATGCCCAGCAGCAGTATCTCGAAATGCTGAAGCAGTCCGCCGACTCTCTGCTGGAACTGCTCAACGACATCCTCGACTTCT
>Ga0315900_10000899_pt1 | contig 48473 bp, 39 predicted proteins | sample LakEriMetagenome_FD_203521 | JGI IMG/M metagenome (GOLD analysis project Ga0315900, IMG submission 203521) | Freshwater fungal communities from buoy surface, Lake Erie, Ohio, United States - Buoy 12 MA114 | ecosystem: Environmental > Aquatic > Freshwater > Lake > Lake biofilm | place: USA: Lake... | reverse complement strand
CGGAGCCGCCTTCGACGCCGCAGGCGACTGGCGAGAGCGCTGCGGTCGCGCCGCTGCCCACGCTGCCGCCGCCGCAGCCGGTGGCGCGTCGCTTTCGCGTGTTCTTCGGCGATTACCACGACGGCCAGAGCGTGGCGGAACTGGCCTATTCGCTCGAGATCGCCGACGGCCGCTACCGGCTGCAGTCGCAGGCGCGGGCCGTCGGGCTCACCGCGCTCTTCTGGTCGGGTGCGCTCACGCAGCAAAGCACCGGTCGCATCGGCCCGCAGGGGCTCGAGCCCGAACGCTACACCGAACAGCGCGGCCGGCGGCCCGAGCGCTGGGCGAGCGCCGATCGGGTCGCCGGCACGGCGAGCTTTTCCGGCGGCGAGCGGGCGGCACTGCCGCCGGGCACCCAGGATCGGCTCTCGGTGCTGGTCCAGCTCGGTCTGATCGCGCGCGCGCAGCCGCAGCGGCTGCTCGCCGGGCGGCATCTCGATCTGCCCGAGTTCGGCAACCGCGCGATCGCGACCGTGCGATACGTCAGCCTCGGCGACGAAGTGCTCGCCACCGACGAAGGGCAGCTGCGCACGCTTCACCTGCGAAGGCAGGATGGGGATTCGGGGCGCGCGACGACGATCGACATCTGGCTCGGGTACGATCAGGGCCTGATGCCCGTCAGGATCCGGCTCACCGATCCCGGCGGACGGGTCCTCGACCAGATCCTCGTCCCCTGAACCCCACCGAGCCCTGCGGCATGACGCGCCATTCCGATTCCGACCCCGGTCACGCCACCGCCGACTCCGCCCCGCTGCAGCTGGCGATCGTGCCGGTCACACCCTTCCAGCAGAACTGCTCGCTGCTGGTGTGCACCCGGACAGGCGCGGCGGCCGCCTTCGACCCCGGCGGCGATCTCGATCGCATCGATGCGATGCTCGAGCAGCTCGGCGCGCGTCTCGAGAAGGTTTTCCTCACCCATGGCCACATCGACCACTGCGGCCAGTCGGCCGCCTTCGCACGCCGGCATGGCGTGCCGCTCGAGGGCCCGCACCGCGAGGACCGGTTCTGGATCGAGCAGCTGCCCGGGCAGGGTCATCGTTTCGGTTTTCCCCCGCTCGAGGCCTTCGAGCCTGATCGATGGCTCGACGACGGCGACACCGTGAGCTTCGGCCGCCAGCAGATGCGGGTGCTGCACACCCCGGGCCACACCCCCGGCCACGTGGTGTTCGTCCATGAAGGGGCGCGGCTCGCGATCGTCGGCGACGTGCTGTTCCAGGGCTCGATCGGACGTACCGACTTCCCGCGGGGCAATCATGCCGAGCTGATCGCCTCGATCACCGGCAAGCTCTGGCCACTCGGCAACGACATCTCCTTCGTCCCCGGGCATGGGCCGATGAGCACCTTCGGCGAGGAGCGCCAGCACAATCCCTTCGTGGCTGACGACGTCGTCGGCCACGACTGAGGGCCGGCGCCCGGCCCGGTCGTCGCCGCGCGCCCGCCTGGCAGGCGATCGGCGCCCGTCTCGATCGCATGCCGGGCGAGGCCTGCGCCGCCCCTAACGCCCGCGGCTGTCCTTCAGGCTGACGCAGCGGTTGAAGACCGGGCGTTGCGGCGTGCTGTCGCGCCGGTCGGCGACGAAGTAGCCGTGCCGCTCGAACTGCAGCGAGGTGCCGGGCTCGGGCTGCACCGCGCTCGGTTCGACCCAGCCCTGGATGATGCGGCGGGAGTCCGGGTTCAGGCTCGCCAGCCAGTCGGCGCCACCCGAGCCGGGCTGCGCCTCGGTGAACAGGCGCTCGTAGAGCCGCACTTCGGCGGGTAGCGCATGAGCGGCCGACACCCAGTGGAGGTTGCCCTTCACCTTGTAGTTGTCGGCGCCCGGCGTGCCGGAGCGCGAGTCGGGCATCCGTTCGACCAGCACCGTGCTCACCTCGCCGTCGGGGCCTCGCTCGAAGCCGGTGCAGCGCACCACGTAGCCGTAGCGAAGTCGCACCATGCCCCCCGGGGTCAGGCGGAAGAAGCCCTTGGGAGGATCGATCGCGAAGTCCTCGCGCTCGATCCAGAGTTCGCGGCCGAGCGGGAACTCGCGCCGCCCGAGTTCGGGGCGCTGCGGGTGAAAGGGTGCGGAGCAGATCTCGACGGAGTCATCGGGCCAGTTGACGATCACCAGCCGCAGCGGGTCGAGCACGGCGACCGAGCGCGGCGCGCGCGCTTCGAGATCGTCGCGCAGCGCCTGTTCGAGCACGCTGATGTCGATCCATGTGTCGGCGCGGGCGACCCCGATTCGCTCGCAGAACAGCCGGATAGCCTGCGGCGTGTAGCCACGCCGGCGCAGGCCCGCGAGCGTCGGCATCCTGGGATCGTCCCAGCCATCGACGCGACCGGAAGCCACGAGTTCCTGCAGCCGACGCTTGCTGGTGACCGTGTAGCTGAGGTTCAGGCGGGCGAACTCGATCTGGCGCGGCAGCGGGCGGGCGAAGAATCCGCCCTCGGCGAGCCGCTCGAGAAGCCAGTCGTACAGCGGGCGGTGATCCTCGAACTCGAGCGTGCAGATCGAGTGGGTGATGTTCTCGAGCGCATCCGAGATCGGGTGCGCGTAGTCGTACATCGGGTAGATCGACCAGCGCGTGCCGGTGCGGTGATGCTCGGCGAACCGGATGCGGTACAGCGCGGGATCGCGCATCGTGATGTTCGGCGATGTCATGTCGATGCGGGCGCGCAGCACGTGGCTGCCCTCGGGGTGCAGCCCGTCGCGCATGCCGCGCAGCAGCGCGAGGCTCTCGGCCGCCGGACGGTCGCGAAACGGTGAGTCGCGGCCCGGTTCGGTCAGCGTGCCGCGACCCTCGCGCATCTGCTCGGCGCTCTGCGAGTCGACGTAGGCATGACCGTGCTCGACCAGGTACTCGGCCATCTGGTACAGGTGCTCGAAGTAGTCGCTCGCGTAGTAGAGGTTGCGCTCGCAACGATCACCGTCCTGATGCTCCCAGGTGAATCCCAGCCAGCGCACCGCGTCGAGGATCGCGTCGACGTACTCCTGGTCTTCCTTGACCGGGTTCGTGTCGTCGAAGCGCATGTGGCAGCGACCGCCGAAATCCTGCGCGAGGCCGAAGTTCAGGCAGATCGACTTCGCATGGCCGATATGAAGGTAGCCGTTGGGTTCCGGCGGAAAGCGTGTGCGGATGCGCGCGGGGTCCGGAGCCCCGGTGGCATGTTCGCCTCCGTAGCCGGGCTCGCCGCGCCAGTGCCGCGACGCGTGCACGCCCGCGCCGAGGTCGGCTTCGATCTGAGCCCGGATGAAGTTGCTGATCGCGGCGGGAGCCTTCTCGCTCATCGTCACACGCCGAGCAGTTCGACCTCGAAGAGCAGCGTCGCGTTGGGCGGGATCACGCCGCCCGCGCCGCGCGCGCCATAGCCCATCTCGGGCGGGATCAGCAGCTGGCGGGTTCCGCCGACGCGCATCCCGGCGAAGCCTTCATCCCAGCCTCGGATCACGTGGCCGGCGCCGAGCGGGAACGCGAAGGGCTCGCCGCGGTCCTTGCTCGAATCGAACTTGCGCCCGCGCGCGCCGTCCTGCCACAGCCAGCCGGTGTAGTGCACGCGGACATGGGTGCCGGCAACCGCCTCGGCGCCGGTGCCGGGAATGGTGTCGTCGATCTGCAGCCCCGAAGGGAGGGTCTGGAAGGCCATGGTGTTTCTCCGATGCGATGGTCGAGGGTTTTTTCCGGGTGCGGGGCTGGCTGGGGGGGCGCTGTCAGGCCGTGCGCCGCGTGCGGGCGGCGAGCACCAGCCCGCCCATCCCGGCGAGCAGAACCCAGGCCGACAGCAGCCAGCCCAGGAAGGGTACGAGGCCGACCACCAGCAGCACCGTCAGCGTGACGGCGAGCCACAGCAGCCGGGCGATCGCCGACGGTGGCGATTTCGGCCCGAGGGTCAGGCGCAGCCGCTGCGCGACCGCGGTGACGCCGGTCAGGTAGCCGGCGAGCAGCAGCACGGGGTACAGCGCAAGCGCGCTCGCGCCCAGCGGGATGCCGACGATGGTGACGATGGCCAGTCCCGCGGCCACCGGCATCGCGATCAGCAACGCGAAGCCGACCCCGAGCGCCGCGAGCGGGTCGCTCCAGGCACGGCGCGCCGCCTCGGCACTGTACGACGGGGAGATCCAGGTGAGCACGACGCCGAAGACGAACAGCCCGAGCAGCCACAGCAGCGCGCCGAGCAGACCCCATCCGTCGTCGTCGTGCTCGGCTGCCGGGGCGGGGTCGGGCTTCTTCTCGGCTTCGCGGCGCGTGACTTCGCCATCGACCGTGGCGCCGGCCGCACGCTTGATCTCGTTGGGGCTCGTGTAGGAAAGGGTGCCGCGGATGCGGGCGCCGTCGAGCAGTTCGATCTCCTCGGCCACCAGACGGGTTCGTCCGCCGATCGACCCCGCGATCACGATGTGCTGCGCGTAGATCGTGAGTTCGCCGTCGATGCTGCCGCGGACATCGACCGATCGACCGGCGATCAGGGCATCTCTGCCGATGCGGGTGCCGCGTTCGAGCGCGATCTCGGAGCCCGCGATCAGCACGTCGCCCTCGACGGGTGCGTCGACGATGAGCTTGCCTGCGGCGGTGCGCAGGTCGCCGCCGACCGGGTTGCGCACTTCGACCGCGCCGCCGACGAGGATCGCATCGCCCTTGACATCGGCGTCAACCACCACCCGCGAGCCGGCGGCATGGAAGTCGCCCTCCACCGGTGCGCCGGTGCGCACCGTGCGGCCGGCACGGTACAGGTTGCGGTTGCCGTACGAGGCGACGCCGTCGCGCTGCAGCGCGCGCTCGGCGGCCGACTCGGCGGCCGCGCCACCGGCGGCCGAGAACTGGGCCTTGGTGTGCGTGGCGGCCAGCATCAGCACCAGGCCGAGCAGCGCGATCAGCGGGCGGGTCATGCGCGGGACGGGTTCAGGTGGATCGGCGCAGGCGGCGGATCAGGCTCGAGGTGTCGTTGCGACCCCCGCCGAGCGCCTGGACGTCGCCATAGAACTGGTCGACCAGCGCGGTCACCGGCAGTGGCGCGCGATTGCGGCGCGCCTCGTCGAGGCACAGGCCGAGGTCCTTGCGCATCCAGTCCACCGCGAAGCCGAAGTCGAATCGGTCCTCGACCATCGTCGTGCCGCGGTTGTCCATCTGCCAGCTCTGCGCGGCACCCTTGCCGATCACCTCGAGCACGAGCTTCATGTCGAGCCCGGCCGCGAGACCGAAGTTGACCCCCTCGGACAGCCCCTGCAGCAGGCCGGCGATGCAGATCTGGTTGACCATCTTGGCGAGCTGGCCGCTGCCGCTGTCGCCGATACGGGTGAAGGCGCGGGAGAAGGCCATCGCGACCGGCCGCACGCGTTCGACGACCGCCGTGTCGCCGCCAACCATCACGGTGAGCGCGCCGTTGACGGCGCCCGCCTGTCCGCCCGAGACCGGTGCATCGAGAAAGTGCAGGCCGCGTTCGAGGGCATGGCGACAGGATTCCCGGGCCACTTCGGCCGAGGCCGTGGTGTGGTCGATGAAGACGGTATCGGGGGCCATGCCGGCGAAGGCACCGTGCTCGCCGTGCAGCACGGAACGCAGGTCGTCATCGTTGCCCACGCAGGCGAAGACCATCTCGGCACCATGCGCTGCCTGACGCGGTGTCGGCGCCGAGTGTCCCCCGTACTGCGCCGCCCACTGATCTGCCTTGGCGGCGGTCCGGTTGTAGACGGTGACCTCATGGCCGGCCCGCTTCAGGTGCCCTGCCATCGGGTAGCCCATGACCCCGAGCCCCAGGAAGGCCACCTTCAGGGAGGGCGTGGGTTCGTAGTTTCGAGGATTCATGCCAGTGGCTTCCCGTGAGTGTGCCGACGACCTTCGGCGAGTCTGCCGCGTGGACGCCACAGAGGCGACCGATGCGGCGAACGAGGATTCTAGACGCTGCCGCCCTCAGAATGCTGCGGCGCAACCATCGCGCCGGCTGTCGCTCGCGGCCGCGTAGCCATCGGCGAGGTCGTCGCTCATGCGCCAGATGAACTGCCCGGAGCCGAAGTCCATGTAAGTGTCGAGCGAGGGCTTGATCTGGTGACCGAGCCCGCGCAATCCCTCGACGACCTCGGCGGGCATTGTCACCTCGAGGTCGAGTTCGAGGCCGCGCTGCACCTTCCAGCGCGGGGCGTCGCAGGCCGCCTGTGGATTCTGCCGGTGGTCGAGCATGCGAGACAGCGTCTGCATGTGCCCCTGAGGCTGCATGTTGCCGCCCATCACGCCGAAGCTCATCTGCGGCGCGCCGTCGCGCATCAGGAAGGCCGGGATGATCGTCTGGAAGGGTCGTTTGCCCGGGGCGACCCGGTTGGGGTGGCCGGGTTCGGTGACGAAACAGTAGCCGCGGTTCTGCAGCGAGACCCCTGTGCCGGGAACAACCACCCCCGAGCCGAAGCCCATGTAGTTGGACTGGATGAAGGAGATCATCATCCCGTCCTGGTCGGCGGCGCTCAGGTAGATGGTGCCGCCGGCCGGGGGCAGCCCGTGGGCGAAATCGGTCGCGCGATCCTCGCGGATGCGTCGCGCGCGCTGCGCAAGGTAGCCGTCGTCGAGCAGGTGCGCCGGGGTGACCTCGGTCATGTGCCGGATGTCGCCCACCCAGCGATAGACGTCCGCGAAGGCCGCCTTCATCGCCTCGATCTGCAGGTGCCGGGTACGCAGAGCATCCGCGGGTTGTGCGCCGATGTCGAAGTGCGACAGGATCCCGAGCGCCATCAGCGCGGCGATGCCCTGGCCGTTGGGCGGGATCTCGTGCAGCGTGTAGCCCCGGTAGTCCTTCGAGATCGTGCCGCACCACTCGGGCCGGTAGCCGGCGAGGTCGGCCAGCGTCATCGAGCCGCCGTGCTCGCGGGCATGCGCGACCAGCGCTTCGGCGGTGGCGCCCTCGTAGAAGTCGCGGCCCCGGGTCTGGGCGATCCGGCGCAGCGTGACGGCGGCCTCGGCGAACACGAAGCGCTCGCCGACGGCCGGGGCTCGGCCATGCGGCATGAAGGCCCGGGCGAAGCCCGGCTGCGACTGCAGTTCGGGCAGGGCGGCCGTCCATTTCTGGTTGACGATGGTTGCCACGCCGTGACCACGCTCGGCCAGTTCGATCGCGGGGCCGAGCAGGTCGGCGAAGGGCAGCCGGCCGAACTTCTCGTGCAGTGCCGCCCAGCCGGCGATCGCGCCGGGTATGGTGACCGAGTCCCAGCCACGTTTCGGGATCTGCCCGCCGTGCCGTCGTTCGAAGTAGGCCGGATCCCAGGCCGCGGGCGCCGTGCCGGATGCGTTAAGGCCGTGCAGCCGGGCGCCATCCCAGACGATCGCGAAGGCATCACTGCCGAGTCCGTTGGATACCGGCTCGACGATCGTGATCGCGGCGGCCGCGGCGATCGCGGCGTCCACGGCGTTGCCGCCGGCGGCGAGCATCCGCAGGCCGGCCTGCGCCGCCAGCGGCTGCGAGGTCGCGACCACGTTGCGCGCGAAGACCGGGGCGCGGAAGGTCGGGTAGCGAGCCTTCCAGTCGAATTCGTGGGGTGTCGCGCTCATCGTGCGTGCTCTCAGCAGCCCAGCTGGCGGGCGAGGTCGAGGAAATCGGTGGCGTGGTGATCGAAGGCCGGGTCTGGGCTGACGTCCAGGCGCTTCGTCGGCCCGTACTCCATCGGCCGGGTCACGAATGCGGTACGCATGCCGCAGGCCGCCGCGGCGCGCAGGTCTTCCTTGTGCGCCGCCACCAGCATCGTCTGGTGCGGCTCGACCGCGAAGACCTCGGCCACGCCCCGGTAGGTCTCGGGGTCGGGCTTGTAGTGCCGGAACACTTCGGCCGACAAGATGAGATCCCAGGGCAGTCGGGCGCGTCTGGCCATGTTGGCGAGCAGTCCGAGGTTGCCGTTGGAGAGCGTCACCAGCGTGTAGCGGGCGCGCAGTCGGTGCAGGCCGGCCAGCGTATCGGGCCAGGGGTCGAGACGGTGCCAGGCGAGGTTGAGGTCGTTGACCGCCTCGGGCGACAGAGAGCTCACCCCGAATTTCGCCAGCACCGAGTCGAGGATCATGCGGTGCAGGTCGTCGATGCGGGTCCAGCCGAGCTCGCCCCGGCGCACGCGGTCCATCGCGGGAAAATAGCCCGCACGCCACGCAAGGGCGAAGGCGTTGGCGTCGATGCCCAGTCCGAGCGCCTCCACCTCGCGGACGATCGAGGTATGCCAGTCGACGACGGTGCCGAAGACATCGAAGGCGAGGATCTTCAGGGTCGAATCGGCGGACATCGGTGGGCCTTGGGAGCGGGTCGGAGAGCGTGGTCGGCCAGGGGGCCCGCCGTCGGGCGGATCCCGACGCGCGCCAACGGGGATCAAGCCCGCGAGTCTAGCAAAGCGTCTCGCCCAAAAGCGCACGGCCCGCCGAGGGCGGGCCGTGCCGCGAGCAGGACTCGGGCGGAGGACTCGGGCATCGGCGCTGCCGGTGCCGCAAGACCCCCGCGGCCGCGTTCAATCGTCGCCCGCGAAGGCTTCCTTGCGTTTCTTCGCGATGGCCGGCATGAACACGACGATCAGCATCACGGCCGCGATGCCCAGCAGCGTTGCCGACAGCGGCCTCGTGAAGAAGACCGTCCAGTCGCCGCGCGAGATCGTCATCGCGCGCCGCAGGTACTCCTCCATCAGCTTGCCGAGCACGAAGCCGAGCAGCAGCGGCGCCGGTTCGCAGTCGAGCTTCTTGAAGACATAGCCGAGGATCGCGAACGGGATCGTCATGAAAACGTCGAACACGTTGTTGTTCAGCGAGTACGAGCCGATGCAGCAGAACAGCAGGATCGCCGGGAACAGCACGCGGTAGGGAACCGTGAGCAGCTTGATCCAGATGCCGATCAGCGGCAGGTTCAGCACCACGAGCATCATGTTGCCGATCCACATCGAGACGATCAGGCCCCAGAACAGCTTGGGGTTGCTGGTCATCACCTGCGGGCCGGGCTGGATGTTGTGGATCATCATCGCCGCGACCATCAGGGCGAGCACCGGGTTGGTCGGGATGCCGAGCGTGAGCATCGGGATGAAGGAGGTCTGGGCGCCGGCGTTATTGGCCGACTCGGGACCCGCGACGCCTTCGATCGCGCCCTTGCCGAACTCCTCCGGATGCTTGGAGAGTTTCTTCTCCATCGCATAGGTTGCGAAGGAAGCCAGCACCGCGCCACCCCCGGGCAGGATGCCGAGGATCGAGCCCAGCGTGGTGCCGCGCAGCATCGGAAAGATGGAGCGCTTGAACTCGGCCATGGTGGGCAGCATCTTGCCCACCTTGCTCGTGAACACCTCGCGGTTCTCGCGCTGCTCGAGGTTGGTGATGATCTCGGCGAAGCCGAACATGCCCATCGCCACGACCGCGAACTCGATGCCGTCGGAGAGTTCTGGCACATCGAACGAGAAGCGCGCGACCCCCGAGTTGACATCGGTGCCGATCATGCCGAGCAGCAGGCCGAGCACCACCATCGCGAGCGCCTTGAGGATCGAGCCGTTGGCCAGCACCACGGCGGCAATCAGGCCGAGCACCATCAGCGCGAAATACTCGGCAGGTCCGAACTTGAAGGCGACCTCGGCGAGCGGCGGCGCGAAGGCGGCCAGCAGGAAAGTGGCGACCGTGCCCGCGAAGAACGAGCCAATCGCCGAGATCGACAGCGCCGCACCGGCCCGGCCGCGCCGTGCCATCTGGTAGCCGTCGAGGGTGGTGACCACCGAGGACGATTCTCCTGGCAGGTTGACCAGGATGGCGGTGGTGGAGCCGCCGTACTGCGCGCCGTAGTAGATGCCGGCGAGCATGATCAGCGCCGACGTCGGGTCGGTGAGCTTGTAGGTCATCGGCAACAGCATCGCGATGGTCGCGAGCGGGCCGATGCCGGGCAGCACGCCGATCAGGGTGCCGAGCACCACGCCGATCAGGCAGTACATCAGGTTGTCGACGGTGGCCGCGGTGCCGAAGCCCAGGGCCAGGTTGGTGAGGAGTTGGTCCATGGCGAGACAGTCCTGGTGGGCTTACTTGGTCATGAACTTGGGCAGGAGCGGGAACTGCAGCTCCAGACCTCTGACGAACACGAAATACGACAGCAGCAGCAGCACCACCGCCGAGATCAGCGTGTCGCGCAGGCGGAACTCGTGACTCGCGGTCGAGGCGACGATCACGAGGGTCAGCAGGGCCACGATGATGCCGAGCTGCGGCAGCAGGGCGGCGAACAGCGCCACCGACACCAGGATCACGATCAGCTCGCGCCAGCCGACCTTGGCCACGCGCGCGTGCTGCGCGCCAGGCATGAACGCACCGACGGTGATGATCAGGCCGAGCACCAGGCACAGGCCCCCGAGCACCGTGGGGAAGTAGCCGGGCCCCATTTTTGCGGCCGTGCCGAGCTGGTACTGGCGGGAGAGGATCACGAACAGCAGGCCGAAGCCCATGAACATGACCCCCGACCAGAGGTCGTGGCTGTTGCGCACCTGCATGATCGCAGTCTCCTGAAGCGTGTTGAGCGTTCTTTGTCGTGGGTCGCGAACCCTCCAGGCTCGCGGCCCGCGAAGGATAGCCGGAAGCGTCGGGCGGGCCAACCCTGCGGGGGCTGCAGGCTGTCCTGATTCCGGAAAGCCGGGGCGGAAGGGCGTGGGAGTCGAACCCACCGGAGACGCGATGCGCCTCCCACCGGATTTGAAGTCCGGGCGCTCCACCGGGCAACGATGCCCTTCCGCGATGCGCGCTGCGCGGTCAGGAGCCTACCACCGCGCCGCGGGCGAGGCGGCGACGCTCCCCGGCGAACACCGTGATGCCGGCCCGATCGAGGAATTCCAGCACCTCGATGGTCAGGTTGCGCCCGATGCCCGTGGCATCGCGGTAGCCGGCGGCATCGAAGCTGCCGTCGGGGCTGCTCGCCGCGAGCTGCCGGGCTACGTCGGCGAGCGCCGCCAGCGCCTCCGGCGCGAAGAAGCGATTGGGCGCGACCGGCAGCAGGTGGCCAAGGGCCGCCATGCGTCTGAGGAACATCAGCATCTCGTCGCGCGTGCCACCGAGCGCCGCGGCGAGTTCGCCGGCGATCGGCGGGCGCAGCAGGGAGGCGCGCAGCAGGGGCATCAGGGCCGACAGCCGGGCGTCGTCGTCGGGATCCAGGCGCGGCTCGTGTTCCGGCAGGCGAAGCCGGATGCCGTCGCGAACGATCTTTCCGTGCTCGAGCAGATCGAGCAGCGCCGCGCGCGCCACCGCCTGCGCGGTGCGCGCACGCTCGGGCCACGCGGCGCGCTCGTCGAGGTCGGCGCGCCGCGCCGCGCAGGTGGCGCGCAGCAGCTCCGGCTCGGTGGGGCCGATGCGCGCGGGCTGGTCCCGATGGTCGGCGCCGAGCGTGCCGAGCAGCCGCTCGCGCCAGTCATCCCAGGCGGCTGCGCCGAGCAGTCGTTCCTCGCCGTCGACGCGCAACCGCAGCGCTCGGGCGGCCCCGATGACGCGCTCGGCCACCTCGGGCACGAGATTCCAGGCGCGTGCGAAGGGCTGCGCCTCGATGCCTGCCGGGGCGCCGGCCAGCAGGTCGGCGAGCGCGCTTTCGGGTCGATCGGTGGCGAGTGCCCTCAGCTGGATCCGGCGCGCGGGTCGGCTGCGGCCGCGGGCCGGTGCGAAGGGGTCGAGGATCTCGCCGCCGCCGAGCGTGCGCTGCGAGGCGGGGTCGCGCAGCACGAAACGGTCGCCGTGCAGCGCCGAGACCGGTCGCTCGAGCAGCAGCTGCGCGAACAGGGCGCGCGCGGGCGCGTCGGCGCGCTCCTCGGCCGGACCGAGCGTCGCAAGCAGTACACCCACCGACGCCGCCCCGAGATGCAACTGCAGCGCGCTGCGGGTGCCGCGAGGTCCGTCGATGCCGGCCAGCCATCGCAGCCGCACGTCGACTCGCGTGACCGGCGCATGCAGCGTGGGCGCGAGCAGCCACTGACCCCTGCCCACCGCCTCGGCCTGCAGCGACGGCCCGGCGATGTTCAGCGCGCAGCGCTGGCCTTCGCGCGCCTCGGTCGCGGCACGCCCGTTCGCGTGGACGCCGCGCACGCGCGCGCTCGCGCCCGCCGGAGAGACCTGCAGCAGATCGCCTGGCACCGCGCGCCCGCTGAGCACGGTACCCGTCACCACCAGACCCGCGCCCGTCACCGTGAAGGCCCGGTCGATGGTCATGCGGAACCCGCTCTGCGCGGGCGGCGGCTGCGCGCGCCCGGCTGCCTCGGCGAGGAAGCCGCGCAGCGCATCGAGTCCGAGCCCCAGCGGCGCGGCCACCGGAAAGACCGGCGCCGCGGCCCAGGCGGTGTCGGCCAGCATCCTGGCGATCTCGGCCCGCGCTTGCGCCACCCGCGAAGGCTCGACGCGATCGATCTTGGTGAGCACCACGGCGAGCGCACGGGCTTCGAGCAGTTCGAGGATCGCGAGGTGCTCGCGCGTCTGGGGCATCGGGCCGTCGTCGGCCGCGATCACCAGCAGCGCGAGATCGACCCGGCTGACGCCGGCGAGCATGTTGCGCACGAAGCGCTCGTGTCCGGGCACGTCGACGAAGCCCACCGGCTCGCCGGCGCCAAGGTCGGCGTAGGCGAAGCCGAGGTCGATGGTCATGCCGCGGCGCTTCTCCTCGGCCAGCCGATCGGTGTCGGCGCCGGTCAGCGCACGCACCAGCAGCGACTTGCCGTGGTCGACATGGCCCGCGGTGGCGACGATCACCGCCTGCTCCCGACGAGGCCGCGGGCTGCAGGGTTTGCACTGGGCGGCGAAAGGCTCGAAGGCGGCGCGCGCATGGGGGGCTACCTTAGCGCATCGGCCCCCGTCGCGTGGCGGGCGGCCATTTCGCCGCGCGGGCAGCCCGGGGCTTTCGGTAGAATGACCAATCGATTGAAAATCAACGAATTCCCCCCATGAACTCCGCCGAAATCCGCGAGAAGTTCCTCAGGTTCTTCGAGGCGCGCCAACACACCATCGTGGCCTCGAGCCCGCTGGTGCCCGCCAACGATCCCACGCTGCTGTTCACCAACAGCGGCATGGTGCAGTTCAAGGATGTCTTTCTCGGCAAGGAGCAGCGTCCCTACCGGCGCGCCACCACCGCCCAGCGCAGCGTGAGGGCCGGTGGCAAGCACAACGATCTCGAGAACGTGGGCTACACCGCGAGGCACCACACCTTCTTCGAGATGCTGGGCAACTTCTCCTTCGGCGACTACTTCAAGCGCGACGCGATCCGCCACGCCTGGGACCTGCTCACTGGCGTCTACCGGTTGCCGCCCGAGCGGCTGTGGGTCACGGTCTACGCCGAGGACGACGAGGCCTACGCGATCTGGGCCGACGAGATCGGCGTGCCGCCCGAGCGCATCGTGCGCATCGGCGACAACAAGGGGGCGCGCTATGCCTCCGACAACTTCTGGCAGATGGCCGACACCGGCCCCTGCGGCCCCTGTTCCGAGATCTTCTACGACCACGGTCCCGAGGTCGAGGGCGGGCCCCCGGGCAGTCCCGAGCAGGACGGCGATCGCTACATCGAGATCTGGAACCTGGTGTTCATGCAGTTCGAGCGCGATGCCGCCGGCCATCTCACGCCGCTGCCCAAGCCCTGTGTCGACACCGGCATGGGGCTCGAGCGACTGGCGGCCGTCCTTCAGCATGTGCACAGCAACTACGAGATCGATCTCTTCCAGGCGCTGATCACGGCGGCCGCCCGCGAGACCGGGGCCGCCGATCGCTCGCTGCCCTCGCTGCGCGTCATCGCCGACCACATCCGTGCCTGCGCGTTCCTGATCGTCGATGGCGTCATCCCGGGCAACGAGGGTCGCGGTTACGTCTTGCGGCGCATCATCCGTCGCGCGCTGCGTCACGGTCACAAGCTCGGCCAGCCGCGGCCCTTCTTCCATCGGCTGGTGCCCGACCTCGACGCCCAGATGGGGGGTGCCTATCCCGAGTTGCGCGCCGCCCGCGATCGGGTGGCCGACGTGCTCCTGCAGGAAGAACAGCGATTCGGTGAAACCCTCGAGCACGGCATGGCCATCCTCGAGACCGCGCTCGCCGGGGGCGTTCGCACCCTCGATGGCGAAACCGCCTTCAAGCTCTACGACACCTACGGCTTTCCGCTCGACCTCACCGCCGACGTCTGCCGCGAGCGGCAGGTGGTGGTCGACGAGGCCGGGTTCGAGGCCGCGATGCAGCGCCAGCGCGAGCAGGCGCGCGCCGCCGGCAAGTTCCGCATGGGCGAAAGCCTCAGCTACGAGGGCGCCGTCACGCGTTTCGTCGGCTACGACAGTCTCGCCCACGAGGGAAGAGTGCTGGCCCTGTACGTGGGTGGCACCGCGGTCGATGCCGTCGCGGCCGGTCAGGACGCGATCGTCGTCCTCGACGCCACCCCGTTCTATGCCGAGTCGGGCGGTCAGGTCGGCGATGCCGGCGAGCTTCGGCTGGGCGGGGCCCGCTTCGTGGTCGCCGATACCCAGAAGATCCAGGCCGATGTCTTCGGTCACCACGGGCGCCTCGACGGGGGCACGCTTCGCATTGGCGACCTCGTCGATGCCCGGGTCGATCTCGCGCGGCGCGCGGCCACGGTGCGCAATCACTCCGCCACGCACCTGATGCACAAGGCCCTGCGCGAGGTGCTCGGCGCCCATGTCCAGCAGAAGGGCTCGCTGGTCGATCCCGACAAGACGCGCTTCGATTTCAGCCATCATGCGCCGCTCGGTCCCGACGAGATCCGCCGTGTCGAGGCGATCGTCAACCGCGAGGTGCTCGCCAACGCGGCCACCGTCGCGCAGGTGATGGCCTTCGACGATGCCGTGCGGGGCGGCGCGATGGCGCTGTTCGGCGAGAAGTACGGCGACAGCGTCCGGGTGCTCGACATCGGTTTCTCGCGCGAGCTTTGTGGCGGCACCCACGTTCAGCGAACCGGCGACATCGGTCTTTTCAAGATCGTTGCCGAGGGCGGCGTGGCAGCCGGCGTGCGCCGCGTCGAGGCGGTTACCGGCGAGAACGCTCTCGGCTGGGTGCAGCAGGCGGCGGGCACGCTCGGCGAAGCCGCTGCGGCACTGAAGGCTACGCCGTCCGAACTCAACGGCCGCATCGCGCAGGTCCTGGACCTGGTTCGCGGGCTCGAGCGCGAGCTCGCACGGCTGAAGTCCCGGCTCGCGGCCTCGCAGGGCGACGAGCTCGCCGCGCAGGCGGTGGACGTCGCGGGCATCAAGGTGCTCGCCGCGAGTCTCGACGGGGTCGATCCCAAGAGCCTCCGGGAAACCGTCGACAAGCTCAAGGACCGCCTGCGCACGGCGGCGATCGTGCTCGCCGCGGTCGAGGGTGGCAAGGTCAGCCTGATCGCGGGTGTCACCGCGGATGCCACCGCGCGCATCAAGGCGGGCGAACTCGTCAACTTCGTCGCCTCGCAGGTCGGTGGCAAGGGCGGCGGGCGCCCCGACATGGCGCAGGCGGGTGGCACCGACCCCGCGGCGCTGCCGGGAGCGCTGGCTGGCGTCGCCGACTGGGTTGCCGGGCGTCTTGCGGGCTGAGCGCGTGCGCCAGGCCCCGGTCCGCTCGGCGATACCCCAGGATCCTGTGTCCCGGTGAGCGCCGCGCGGGCCACGCTGCTGCCGGTCGTCTGCCTGGCGGTGATCGGGCATACCGCCTTCACCGCCAGCCGCATGACGGTGTCGCTCGCGGCGATCGCGCTGCAGGCGCCGGCCTTCGTGGTCGGCCTGCTCCTCTCGCTCTACGCCCTGCTGCCGATGCTGCTGTCGGTCGCGGCGGGCCGCTGGATCGATCGTGTGGGCACGCGGCTGCCGATGCTGCTCGGCTCGGTGGTGGTTTCGGCGGGGTTCGTGGTGCCGGCCCTCTGGCTCACGCTGCCCGCGCTCTTCCTGAACAGCCTGCTGGTGGGCACGGGCTTCATGTTCTTCCACCTCAGCATCCAGAAGCTCACCGGCGACCTCGCCGAAGGACCGCAGCGCATGCGCAATTTCGCGCACCTTGCGGTGGGCTACTCGGTATCGGCCTTCTGCGGCCCGATCAGCGCCGGAATTCTCATCGACTGGTCGGGCGCGGGTTCCTCCTTCGCCGCCTCCTTCGCGGCCTCGGCGCTGCTGATCGCCGCGGCCTTCGCGCTGCTGCGCTGGCGCTGGACCTTCGGCGGGCGCTCGTCGCAGCCGGTGCAGTCGCCCGCACGACCCGGGCCGCTCGCCGACCTGCTGCGTCCGCCGCTGCTGCGCATGCTTTTCGTCACGGTGGTCGTCACGTCCACCGTCTGGGATGTGCACATGTTCCTGACGCCGATCCAGGGCAGCGCGATCGGCCTGAGCGCAAGCCAGATCGGCGTGGTGCTCGGCGCCTTCTCGCTGGCCACCTTCAGCGTCCGGGTCGCGCTGCCGCTGATTTCCCGGCATCTGCGCGAATGGCAGCTGATCGGCACGGCCCAGCTGGTGGCAGCCGCGGTGTTCGTCGTGTTCCCGCTGGTGACCAGCCACTGGGGACTGATCGCGCTGTCCTTCGTGCTCGGGCTCGGGCTCGGCATGGGGCAACCGGCCGTGATGGCGTTGCTGCACGAGGTGAGCCCGCCGGGGCGCGTCGGCGAGGCCGTGGGCCTGCGGATGACCCTGGTCAACGCCACGCAGGTGGTGCTGCCGGTGCTCTTCGGCGCCGTCGGCAGCGCACTGGCGGCGCTGCTCGCGGGGTCGCTCGCCTACCTGCCGCTCTTCTGGTGCGTGTCGGTGGCGGCGCTGCTCAGCGGCGTCGCGTCCTTGCGTCGTGGTACGGCGCCGCGCGCCGCCTGATCTTCCTTCGCTGGAGTGCGCCTTGCATCCCGACTACCGCTTCTGCCCGCGTTGCGCCACCCCCTTCGAAACCCGCGAGATCGGCGGTCTTGTGCGCCATGTCTGCCCGGCCTGCGACTTCACCCACTGGAACAACCCGGTGCCGGTGGTCGCCGCGCTGCTGCAGGTCGGCGAGCACATCCTGCTGGCGCGCAATGCCGCCTGGCCGCCCCGAATGTTCGCGCTGATCACCGGGTTCCTCGAGCGCGAGGAATCCCCCGAGCAGGGCATCGCCCGCGAGGTCAAGGAGGAGACCAATCTCGATGCGCGCAGCATCGAGCTCATCGGCGTGTACCCCTTCGCGCGCAAGAACGAGCTGATCATCGCCTACCATGTGCAGGCCGAGGGCGAGATCGCGCTGTCGCCCGAGCTCGTCGACTTCAAGCTGGTCGAGCCGGCTCGCCTTCGGCCCTGGCGCGCAGGCACCGGTCTCGCGATGGCCGACTGGATGCGCCGGCGCGGGCTCGACGTGGAATTCGTCGACCTCCCGGGGCGCACCGGCTAAGATGCGCCCGCCTTTTTTCCGCCCAGGAATCCGCGATGAGCTCACCCACCGAACTGCCCGCCGTCGACAAGGAAGTCGATGCGCGCGGCCTGAACTGTCCCCTGCCGATCCTGCGCGCCAAGAAGGCGCTCGCCGAACTCGCGAGCGGCCAGGTGCTCAAGGTGATCTCGACCGATCCCGGCTCGCAGCGCGATTTTGCCGCGTTCGCGCGCCAGACCGGCAACTCGCTGGTCGCGGTCGAGCCTGCGGAGCGGGAGTGGTCGTTCTACCTGCAGCGGCGCTGAGGGCTTCACCGTGAACGCGAGCTTCGATTTCAGCGGCCGCACGGTCCTGGTCACCGGTGGCGTCTCGGGCATCGGTGCGGCCACCGCGATCGCGTTCCGGCGCGCCGGGGCGCATGTGATCGCCTGCGGCCTGACCGATGCCGAGCTCTCGGCGGCGCGCGTCGATCCCGCGTTCGCCGGCATCGACGTGCGCCCGCTCGACGTCACCGACAAGGCGGCGGTCGATGCGCTGGTGGGCGGCCTGAGCGCGCTCGACGCGGTCATCAACAGTGCCGGGGTCATCCGGCGAGATGCCGAGCATGAGCCCGAGGTCTTCGACCAGGTGCTCGATGTCAACGTCTCCGGCGGCATGCGGGTGTGCGCGGCCGCGCGGCCGCTGCTCGCGCGACGCGGCGGCGCGATCGTCTTCATCGGCTCGGTGATGTCCTTCTTCGGCGGACCTCGGCAGCCCGCCTATTCGGCGTCCAAGGGCGCGGTTCGCAACCTGACGATGTCGCTCGCCGCCGCGTACGCGGCCGACGGCATCCGCGTCAACGCGGTGGCCCCGGGTTGGGTGATCACGCAACTGTCGCGCGGCGCGCGCGAGGATCCGGTGCGCTCGGCCGCGATCATGTCGCGGGTGCCGATGGGTCGCTGGGCCGAGCCGGCCGAGATCGCCGACCCGATCCTGTTCCTGTGCTCGGATGCCGCCCGCTACATGACCGGTACCGTGATGCCGGTCGACGGCGGCTACACCAGCGTCGGCTGAGCCATCGGCCAGCCTGCCGCGCAGGCAGGCCGCCGAATGTCGAGCGAAGCATCCGGCGCGAACGCCCTGCGTACCGGCGGGCCGGCACGCGGGCGACCGGACGCGGTGTCAGCGCAGCGGATCGAAGACCGAGCGCGCCACCGACGCGCACAGCGGCGGCACGATACCGCCGTGGTAGGTCGACAGACCGCCGGCGGCGGCCACTTGGGCGTCGATGGCCGGTTTGAACAAAGGCACCTGCTCGACGTCGACCGCGCCGACGGTTGCGCCCTGGCTCGCGAAGTAGCTCACTGCGCTGGTCATGTTGGCCACCGGTACCGTCGGATCGCGCGACCCCTGGCACAGCGTGGTCACGGCCTTCGGCTTGAAGTTCAGCAGGTCGTGCTCGGCGACCCGCTTGCGCGCCGGGTAGTTCGGATCCGTCTTGTAGATGTTGACGAAGCCGCTGGTGAGCAGGCCACCCGTGCCGGTGAGCGCAAGCGGGAGCTTGCCCTGGGCGAACAGGTCATTGAAGGCGGTGGCGCCGGGCAGCAGGTTCTCGATGTTCGCGGCCCAGGGTTGCTGGAAGACATCGGTGGGCTGCGTGTAGATGTCGCCGTAGCGCTTCTGCAGTCCCACGATCAGCATCGGCGTGAACACCGTGGCGCCGGCCACGGGGGTGTCGAGGCCGTCGAGCAGGGTCTGCGTCAGCGCATAGGGGCCGGCCATCGGTACCGACGCCGTGACGGTGAACTCCGAGCCGTAGTCCTTCTCGAGCGCGCGCTGGGTGGCCATCGCGGCGTGTCCGCCCTGCGAGTAGCCGGCGAGGAAGAGCTTGCCCGAGGTGGCCACGCCGCGGTCGGCGAGCAGCTTGCGCGCGGCGCGCAGCGCGTCGATGCTGACCAGCGCGGTGTTGTCGGCCTGCAGGTACGGGTGGTAGTTGACCGTCGAGCCGGAGTAGCCGTGGTAGTCGGGCATCACCACGACGTAGCCCTGCGCGCCATACATCATCAGCTGCAGGTTCATCTCGCCGTTGGTGGGCGACGACATGCTGTCGCTCTTGATCACTGTGGTGCCATGGTGGTACACGAGGATCGGATAGGGGCCGGTGCAGCCCGCTCCCGACGGAATCAGCACACCTGCACTCGCCTCGGCATCGTTGTTCTTCGGGTCGCGTGTGTCGTAGACGATGCGATTGATCGACACATCGCATTTCGCCGTGCCGCCGATCAGCGACTGAAGGCCCGGCAGCGTGGCCACGGTCGCGTCGATCATCGCGCGCGGCATTGCGGCGGTCTGGCTGTTCGATTTCAGGGCGCCGCGGTCGTTGGTGCTCTCGACGCTGCCGCAGGCGGCGATCGCCACCGCGAGCGCGGTCAGCGCGAGACCGCGCACGGCCCTCGTGTTCAGGTTCATCAGGGATCTCCTCGAAAAGCGGGGCGTTGGTGTCTGTTTCTCGGGCTCCGCAGCCCCGATGCTACGACAGCGCGCGCCCGCCGTCGCGGGTCAGCCAGGCCCGAGCCGGGCGAGCTGTTCGAGCAGCCGCGTGTGCGTCGCCTCGAAGCCCGCGAGCCGCTCGCGCTCCTGCGCCACCACCGCCGCGGGCGCGCGGTCAACGAAGCTTGCGTTGGCGAGCTTCGCGCGGGCGCGGCCGAGGTCGGCCTCCACCTTGACGATCTCGCGCCCGAGCCGCTCGCGCTCGGCGGCAAGGTCGATCTGCACCTCCAGCATCAGGCGGTTCTCGCCGACGATCTGCACCGGCGCGGGCGACTCGGGCAGTCGATCGACGACTCGCACGGCCTCCAGTCGCGCCAGGAAGCGCAGGTAGGGTGCGCAGGATTCGAGCAGCGCACGGTCGCCGGCGGCCACCAGCGGCAGCCGCTGCGAGGGCGCAATACCCATCTCACCGCGCAGCGCGCGGCAGGCGTCGACCATCGGCTTGAGCGCGGTAACCCAGGCTTCGGAGGCGGGATCGATGCGCGCCGCATCGCCCACCGGATAAGCCTGCGTGACCAGACTGAAGCGCTGTTCGGCGATCGCCTGCGCGAGCGCTTCGCCATCGAGGGTCTGAACGCCGCGCTCGCCGTAGCGCATCGCCAGCGGCGCGACCTTCTGCCAGAGCTCCTCGGTGATGAACGGGATGAAGGGGTGCGCGAGCCGCAGCACGGCCTCCAGGGTGCGCAGCAGCGTGCGGCGGGTGCCGCGTCGGATCGCCTCGTCGTCGCCGCCGATCTGCACCTTCGCGAGTTCCAGGTACCAGTCGCAGAACTCGTTCCAGACGAACTCGTAGACCGCGCGCGCGGCGAGATCGAAGCGGTAGTCGGCGAAATGCCGGTCGACCTCGAGGCACACCCGCTGCAGCGTGGATGTCAGCCAGCGATCGAGCGCGGTGAAGTGCATGTAGCCGCCGGGCACGCACTGATCGGCGCTGTGCGGTGCGAAGCCGTTGTCCTGGCCCTCGCAGTTCATCAGCACGAAGCGCGTGGCGTTCCAGAGCTTGTTGCAGAAGTTGCGGTAGCCCTCGCAGCGGCCCAGGTCGAAGTTGATGTTGCGCCCCGGCGTGGCAAGCGAGGCGAAGGTGAAGCGCAGCGCGTCGGCGCCGAAGGCCGGGATGCCATCCGGATACTCGCGACGCGTGCGGCGCGCGATCGCATCGGCCTGCTTCGGGTTCATCAGGCCGGTGGTGCGCTTGGCCACCAGGGTCTCGAGGTCGACCCCGTCGATCAGGTCGATCGGGTCGAGCGTGTTGCCCTTGCTCTTGGACATCTTCTGGCCTTCGGCGTCGCGCACCAGCGCGTGCACGTACACATGCCGGAAGGGCACGCGGTCGGTGAAGGCGACGGTCATCATGACCATCCGCGCGACCCAGAAGAAGATGATGTCGAAGCCGGTGACCAGCACCGACGAGGGCAGGAATCGGTCGAGCTCCGGGCGCAGGTTCGGATGACCGCCGCGGAAGGGTTCCGACGGATCGACCAGCGTCGAGAAAGGCACCAGCGCCGACGAGAACCAGGTGTCGAGGACGTCGGGATCGCGCACGATCGGCCCCGTCCAGCCAGCCGCGTCGGCCTGGGCGCGCGCCGCCGGTTCCGAGCGCGCGACGAAGACCGTGCCGTCGTGAAGCGGAGCTCCGGTCGCGTCGGCCTTGTACCAGGCGGGTATCTGGTGGCCCCACCAGAGCTGGCGCGAGATGCACCAGTCCTGGATGTTCTCGAGCCAGTGATCGTAGGTGGCGCGCCAGTTGGCCGGCACGAAGCTCACCGAGCCATCGGCGACCACGTCGAGCGAGCGCTGCGCGATGCTGCGGCCGCCGAGCCGCGAGTCGGCCGGCGAGGGCTTGCTCATCGCGACGAACCACTGGTCGGTGAGCATCGGCTCGATCACCGCCTGGGTGCGGTCGCCGCGCCGCATCATCAGCTTGTGCGGGCGCGTGGCGGCCAGCAGGCCAAGGCTGTCGAGGTCGGCGACGATGCGTCGGCGCGCCTCGTCCCGATCGAGGCCGCGGTAGCGGGTCGGTGCGGCCTCGTTCATCCGCGCCTGCGGCGTGAACACGCTGATCATCGGCAGGCCGTGGCGCTGACCGACCGCGTAGTCGTTGAAATCGTGGGCCGGGGTCACCTTGACCACGCCGGTGCCGAACTCGCGCTCGACGTAGGCGTCGGCGATCACCGGAATCTCGCGCCAGCCGGTGGCGATGTCGTCGGTGTCGCCGCTCAGCGGAAGCCGCACCGTGCGCCCGACCAGATGCGCATAGCGCTCATCGTCGGGATGCACCATCACCGCAACGTCGCCGAGCATCGTCTCGGGTCGGGTGGTGGCCACCGTGAGATGGCCACTGCCGTCGGCGAGCGGATAGCGGATTTCCCAGAGGTGGCCGTCTTCTTCCTCGGCCACGACCTCGAGGTCGGAGACCGCGGTGAGCAGCGTGGGGTCCCAGTTGACCAGCCGCTTGCCGCGATAGATGAGCCCCTGCTCGTACAGGCCGACGAAGACCTCCTTGACGACCTCCGACAGCGTGGGGTCCATCGTGAAGTACTCGAGCGACCAGTCGGTGGAGGCGCCCATGCGGCGCATCTGCCGGGTGATCGTGGAACCCGACTCGCGCTTCCAGGCCCAGACCCGATCGACGAAAGCCTCGCGGCCGAGGTCGTGGCGGCTGAGGCCCTGGGCTTCGAGCTGACGCTCGACGACGATCTGGGTGGCGATCCCGGCGTGATCGGTGCCCGGCAGCCAGAGCGTGTTGTCGCCTGCCATGCGGCGGTGGCGGGTCAGCGCGTCCATCAGGGTCTGGTTGAAGGCGTGGCCCATGTGCAGCGTGCCGGTCACGTTGGGCGGGGGCAGCTGGATCGCGAAGGCGCCGGCCTGCGGCCGGTTGCCGGCGGCGAACAGGCCGCGGGATTCCCAGGTCTGGTACCAGCGGGTTTCGATGTCGCCCGGCTCGAAGCTCTTGGCGAGCCCGCGGGGGTCGGCGGGTGCATTCATGGCGGGATGCTCAAAGGGGTCCGGCGAGGCCCGCTTGCGCATCGCGCTCGGGCTGCTGGAGGGAAGGGGAAGCGGCATGCCCGGCGTCGAGGGCGTCGGCGTCGCGGGCATGCAGCAGCGCGAGTTCCTCGGCGACCGCGCGCGCGACCAGATCGCGAACGAGGTGGGAGAAGGCGTCGTGGAGGTCCTGCGCGATCTGGACCGCCGCCTGCTCGATCAGCGGTGCCACCATCGACTGCAGCGAAGCCTCGAGCAGCGGCCCTGCCTGCTCGAGCATCCGGCTGGTGACGCCGTGCTCGATGCGTGCCGCGAGTTCGGCGAGCGCGCGCGCATCCGGGCGTGAGGCGCTTGCCTGCGCGGTGACGGGCGCGGCAGCGGGTTCGAGCGCCGGGGATGGAGCTCCCGCGGTCGGCGAGAACGGTGCCGCGGCCGGCGTGGGCTCCGCCGCGGCCGGCGAGGGCTCCGGATCGCGAGTGGCGCCGGGCGCGGCGGCTGCGCTTGCCGGCGCGCCGCCCGGCAGGACGCCGGGCGCGACCACCTCGGTGAGCAGCGGGATGCTCTCGTCGTGGTCGAAGGGATCGGTCGCCATCGGCTCGTCGGGTGGAGGCCGGTTCATTCGGTGCCCTGCGCGCCGGTGAGGTCGAAGCTGACCATCGGGTAGCCGCGCTCCTTGTAGAAGCGCCAGCGCTGCCGTGCCGCCGCCCTGTCGGTGTCGTCGCGGGCAACGACCTCGATCAGCCGCTCGAAGCGCCCGAAGAAGGCCGGTGTTTCGGTGCCGAGGTTCACCAGCACCTCGTGGTGCGGGGTTTCGGCCGGCTCGGTGCACAGCAGGATGGGGGTCTCGGATGCAAGCGGATCGCCCGCGGCGACATGCGGCAGGAAGTCGAGCGGCGAGAAGGTCCAGAGCGCCTGGTCGAGATCGGCGATCAGCCTGACCGGGCCGAAGACCACCGCCCGCTGCCCGGCGCGGTGCACCTTGCGCAGCAGTCGGCAGCCGTAGGCGAGCTTGTCGGGCGCGTTGAAGTGGAAGTCGATCCGGGTCATCGGCCGATTCTCCCGCGCCGCACGGTGGCGGTGCGTGGCCTCAGAAGGTGTGCATGGCGTGACGAGCGGGCGTACGGGCCGCGGTCACGCCTTCTCGGTTCAGTTGCCCGCCGCGGCCCGGTCGATCAGGAACTGGGTGAGCAACGGAACCGGTCGGCCCGAGGCACCTTTCTGGGCGCCCGACTTCCAGGCGGTACCCGCGATGTCGAGATGCGCCCAGTCGAAGCCGCGGGCAAAGCGCGACAGGAAGCAGGCCGCGGTGATGGAGCCGCCCGCGCGTCCGCCCACGTTGGCCATGTCGGCGAAGTTGGACTTCAGCGCCTCCCCGTACTCCTCGTCGAGCGGCATGCGCCAGCAGGGATCACCCGACTCGCGCCCGGCGGCCAGCAGCGCGTCGGCGAGCGCATCCCGGGTGCTGAACAGTCCGCTGTGGTGATTGCCCAGCGCGATCACGCAGGCGCCGGTCAGCGTGGCGATATCGATGACCGCCTGCGGCTTGAAGCGCTCGACATAAGTGAGGGCGTCGGCCAGCACGAGCCGGCCTTCGGCATCGGTGTTGAGGATCTCGATGGTCTGGCCCGACATGCTGGTGACGATATCGCCGGGCTTGGTCGCCTTGCCGCCGGGCATGTTCTCGCTGGCGGCGATCACCCCGACGACATTGATCGGCAGCTTCATCTCGGCCACCGCACGCAGGGTGCCGAGCACCGAAGCGGCACCGCACATGTCGAACTTCATCTCGTCCATCTCGGCGGCGGGCTTCAGCGAAATGCCGCCGGTGTCGAAGGTGATGCCCTTGCCGACCAGGGCCACGGGTGCCTGCCGGGCGCCGCCCCCGCGGTACTGGAGCACGACGAACTTCGGCGGCTCGTCGGAGCCCCGGGCCACCGACAGCAGCGAGCCCATGCGCAGGGCCTCCATCTGCTTGCGGTCGAGGACCTGCACCTTCAGCTTGAATTCGGCGGCGAGTCCGCGGGCGGCCTCGGCGAGGTAGGTGGGCGTGCACACGTTGCCCGGCAGGTTGCCGAGTTCGCGGGCGAGGTCGGTGCCGTTGGCCAGCGCGGTGGCCTGCGCCACCGCCGACTGCGCAGCCGCGGCCTCCGCGCGCGCGACGAGCAGCGCGACCCTGGCCGGGCGCACCGGCTGCGACTCCTTGCGCGACTTCAGCCGCTCGAAACGGTAGGCGAGGTCGCGACCCACGGTCACCTGCTGGCGCAGCTTCCAGCTTAGGTCGCGGCCCTTCACACTGGCCTCGTGCAGCAGCGACACCACCTCGTCACACGACATCGCAGCAGCCTGCCGCAGCCCTGCGCGCACCGCGTCCGCGAAGGCGCGCTCGGGGATCTCGGCTTCGTCCCCGATGGCCACCAGCACCACCCGGGCAAGCTTGCGGGCTTCGCCGTAGACGAGCAGCGTGCTGCCGGCCTTGGCCTGCAGGTCGCCGCGGGCGAGCGCGCCCGACAGGGCACCGTCCATCGATTCATCGACGAGCTTGCCGCTCGCCCCGAGCCGGCTGCCGCCTGCCACGGGCACCAGCACGCAGGCGGCGCGCAGCGATTCGACCGACGAAGTCTTTATACTGAATTGCATGGCCCGACCGCCCCTGATGGAAGACGGCGGATTATATCGGCCCGCACCCCGTCCCCCGCGATGCTCTTCGAGAAAACCCTGCGCCGCGACCTCGCCAACCTCGCCGGCGTGGCATTCGCGACCCTTTTCACCATCCTGGTCACCACGACGCTGATTCGCACCCTGGGGCGGGCGGCAGGTGGTCGCGTCGATACCGCCAGCATCCTGCCCCTGCTCGCCTTCTTCACGATCAACGCGCTGCCGGTGCTGCTGGTGCTCACGCTGTACGTCGCGGTGCTGATGGCCCTGACGCGTGCCTATCGCGATGCCGAGATGGTGATCTGGTTCGCGAGCGGCCGCAGCCTCGCCGACTTCATCGGCCCGGTGCTGCGTTTCGCGCTGCCCTTCGTCGTGCTGGTCGCGCTGCTGAGCTTTTCGCTCGCACCCTGGGCCAACCGGCAGAGCGCCGAGCACCAGCGACGCTTCGAGCAGCGCCAGGATGTCTCCCGGGTGTCGGCGGGGCAGTTTCGCGAGTCCGCCTCCGGGGACAGGGTGTTCTTCGTCGAGTCGCTCGCCGAGGACGAGCGAAGCGTGCGCAACGTCTTCGTGACGCAGCGTTCGGGCGAGCGGATGATCGTCGTTGTCTCGGCCGGCGGGCAGATCGTCGGCGAGCCCGATGGCGAGCGCTTCCTGGTGCTCGAGCGTGGGCGTCGCTACGACGGGGACCCCGGCGCAACCGAGTTCCGCGTGATGGAGTTCGAGCGCTACGGCCTGCGCATCGAGTCGGCGCCGGCCCTGGCCCCCGACAGCCCGGTCAAGGCGATGCCGACCGCCGACCTGCTGCGCGAACCGTCGGCGCGGCACCTCGGCGAGCTGCTGTGGCGCATCGGGCTGCCTTGCATGGCGGTGGCGCTCGCGCTGCTGGCGATCCCGCTGTCGTCCTTCAACCCTCGCGTCGGGCGCTCGATCAATCTGCTCGTCGCGCTGCTCGTCTACGTCGTCTACAGCAACCTGCTGTCGCTCAGCCAGGCCTGGGTCGCGCAAGGGCGCCTGCGCTTTGCGCTGGGGGTCTGGGTCATCCACGCAGCGGCGCTCGCGATCGCCGGTTTGCTCCTCTGGCGCCGGGTTTCGCTGGGTCGCTGGCTGCCCGCCTGGCGTCGCCTCTCGCGCCCGAAACCGGCGCCTCGATGAAGCTGCTGCGTCGCTATCTCGGGCGCGCGATCGGTGCCGCGGTGCTGTTCGTGCTCGCGGGCTTTCTCGCGCTTTTCGCGTTCTTCGACCTGATCAACGAACTCGATGATGTCGGGCAGGGGAGCTACCGCCTGCAGCACGCGCTTGGCTTCGTGCTGCTGGGGCTGCCCAGCCGCGTCTACGAGCTGATGCCAGTGGCTGCGCTGATCGGCACCGTGTACGCGCTGGCGCAGTTCGCGGCCAGCTCCGAGTTCACGGCGATGCGCGCCGCGGGGTTCGGGCGCCGCCATGCGCTGAGCCTCGTGGCCACCTCGGGCCTCGTCTTCGGCGTGTTCACGGTGTTCGTGGGCGAGGTGGTGGCACCCCAGGCCGAGCGGCTGGCCCAGCGGGTGCGCTTCACGGCGCAGGCGCCGGGCAACCTCACCGGGGCCGAACTGCGCTCGGGGCTCTGGGTCAAGGATACCCGGCGCGGCCAGGACGACGCGGTGCTGCGCCAGCGCTTCGTCAACATCGCGCAACTGAACGCCGACACCTCGCTGGGCGGGCTGCAGGTCTACGAGTTCGATGCCGCGTTCCGGCTGGTGTCGGTGCTGCAGGCGCAGCGGGCGGTGTTCACGCCGCCAGCCGGCTGGCAATTGCACGAGGTCATCCTCACGCGTTTCGACGAGGTCGCGGTGGCCGGCGAGGTTGCCGCGCTGCGGGCGCAGCGCGAGTCGCTCGCGACCCTCGACTGGACCTCCGAGCTCACGCCGGCGCTGCTCGGGGTGCTCGCGATCGTCCCCGACCGGATGTCGGTGGTCGCCCTGTTCCAGTACGTTCGGCACCTGCGCGCCAACCAGCAGCGCAGCGACCGCTACGAGATCGCGCTCTGGAAGAAGGTCGTCTACCCCTTCGTCATCGTGGTCATGATGATGCTTGCGCTCCCCTTCGCCTACCTGCAGGCCCGGGCCGGTGGCATCGGCTACAAGGTGTTCCTGGGCATCATGCTCGGGGTGGCTTTCCACTTCATGAACGGGCTGTTCTCCCATCTCGGGCTGCTCAATACCTGGTCGCCGTGGCTGGCGGCGATGATCCCCGGCGGCGTGGCCCTGCTCCTCGCGCTGGGGATGCTGGCCTGGGTGGACCGCTCGCGCTGACGGGGCGTGGGCTCGAGCGTGTCATGCCGCAGAGATGTAATTTTGTGGAACGAAATTTCATGGACGACACCTTCGGGAATGGTTAGCATCACGCCGGTTCGTTGTTGGCCTGGCCGACAGCGAGAGGTTCGAGGAGGAGGAGGAGAGGCAGCTCGACTGCCCGTTTTCAAGGCGCCCAGCAATGGGCGCCTTTTTTTGGTGCCTCCACCATGCCGCCCGGCTCGCCGGGGGAGCGGGTGGGGCAGGGGTTGCCGGCGTGACGAACACGGTCGATTTTCTGGTCGTCGGAGCGGGCATTGCCGGCGCATCGGTGGCCTGGCAACTGGCGGCGCATGGGCGCACGCTGGTGCTCGAACGCGAGGCCGAGCCGGGATTCCACAGCACCGGCCGCTCGGCGGCGCTGTTCTCCGAGACCTACGGACCTTCGCAGGTGCGCGCGCTGTCGCGCGCGAGCCGCGATTTCCTCCTGCAGCCGCCACCGGGTTTCACCGAAGGCCCGATCCTGTCGCCCCGGGGCACCCTGGTGATCGGCGATCCCCGGGACCCCGCGCCGCTCGAGGCCTTGCGGGCCGAGCTCGGCCCGGATGCCGCGGTCGAGCATTGGTCGCGCGAGCGAGCGCTCGCGACCGTGCCGGTGCTGCGGCCCGAGGCCACCGGCGAGGCGCTGCACGAACCCGGCGCCAGCGATATCGACGTGAGCGCGCTGCACCAGGGTTTCCTGCGCGGCCTGCGCCGTGCCGGCGGCGAGCTTATCTGCCGTGCGGAGGTGGTCGAGCTTGCGCGCGAGCGCAGCGGCCTCTGGCGCATACGGGTCGCCGACGGGCGCCAGTGGCACGCGCGGCGGGTGATCGACGCGGCAGGAGCCTGGGCCGATGCGCTGGGCGCCCTCGCCGGACTGAGTCCCATCGGCCTGCAACCGAAGCGGCGGACCGCCTTCGTGTTTCCGGTGCCCTCGGGCATGGATGCCCGGCGCTGGCCGCTGGTGCTCGACGCGGGCGAGAGCTGGTACCTGAAGCCCGACGCAGGCCAGTTGCTTGGCTCGCCCGCCAACGCCGATCCGGTCGAGCCGCACGACGTCCAGGCCGAGGAACTCGACGTCGCGATCGCGATCGACCGCATCGAGCGCGCGACCACGCTCGCCATCCGTCGGCCCACCAGAGTATGGGCCGGGCTGCGCTCCTTCGTCGCCGATGGTGAACTGGTGATCGGCGAGCGCCCCGATGCGCCGGGCTTCGTGTGGCTCGCTGCGCAGGGCGGCTATGGCATCCAGACCTGTGCCGCGGCCTCCGCGCTGGCGGCAAGCATCGCGCTCGGCCGCCCGGTGCCCGAGGCGCTCGCCCGCCACGGGGTATCAGCCGAGGCGCTGTCCCCGATGCGCGCGGCCTTGCGGTCGGCATGACAGCGCGCACGACCGTGCTATACTTCAGGGCTTCGGGGCGGTAGCTCAGCTGGGAGAGCGTCGCGTTCGCAATGCGAAGGTCGGGAGTTCGATCCTCCTCCGCTCCACCAAACTAGAAGCCGGGCCTTGCGCCCGGCTTTTTTTTGGCCGAACCGGCTGCTCACAGGATGGCTCGCCGTCAGCCGCAGGCACTGAGTGATCATCGACGTGCCGATCGCTCGGCCGCCCAAGCGGGAAGCGGCGGCCGATCAGCCCGTGACGCAGGTGACCCTTTTTTCTCCATCGGGATCGCGCCGAGGACGCGCATCCTGCCGCGAACACCGGCGCTGACGAGCACGCCGGCGAGAAGCACAACCGCGCCTACACTATGCGGGTCAGACACACGCTCATGACCACGCCGACCTTGCCCATCGACTGGCATTCCCAACCCCCGGCTGCCGCGCCCGCGCTGTGCCAGCCTGGCTCGGCGGCCGAAGCCCTGTCCGCCTCGCGGCAGCTCGGGCCCCGCGCCGCCTTCATCGCAGGCGGCACGGCGCTGCCTCTGACCTGGGGCGTGGCCGAGGAAGCACGGCCCGAGGTGTCGCATCTGATCGACCTGCTCGCCGGCGTGCTGTCGGCTGACATCAACGTCGACGTCCTGCCCGATGGCACGCCCGTGCTGCGCCTCGGGGCCGGGGTCACGCTCGAGACCCTGCGCCGCGATGCGCGCGTGCGGTCGGTCGCGCCCCGGCTGGCCGAGGCCATCGAGGCGATTGCGGCGCCCGGAGTACGTCACCTCGCCACGCTCGGGGGCAACATCGGATGGCGCTGGGGCGATGCCCTGCCGGCGCTGCTGGCGGCGGGCGCCTGGGTGCGGACGGCCGACGGCACGCAGGCGCCGCTCGAGCGCGTCCTCGACGAGGCCCGGGCCGCGGGCTGCGATGTGCCCCTCGTCATCGACGTCGCCTGGCCGTTGCCGAACGCCCCGAGGACCGGCTGGTCGATCGCCGAGAAGCTCGGCTGGCGGGCGGCCTTCTCGCCATCGCGCCTCACGCTCGCCCTGGAGGTCGGCTGGGACGCCGGCGTCTTCAGCGCGCCGCGCGTGGCCGCCACCGCCGCCGGCTGGCCGGCCCGGCGTCTTGCCCATGTCGAGCGATGGCTGGACGGCCGCAGCCCGGCCGCGCTCGCCGATCGGGGGAGCGAACTCCGGCAGGCCTGCCTCGCCGATGGCGCGGATGCGTCGCGGGCGCGCCTGCTCGCGCGCCTGCTCGTGGGACATCTTTCGCGTGAGGCGCGCGTTCATGGCTGAGTCCGATCCGATGGCGCGCGAGCCGCGCCAGGTTCTTGACCACGCGACCCTGGTCGCGCGCAGCCGGCCGCGCGCCGATGCCGACGCGAAGCTGCGCGGGGCGGCCGGCTACCCGAGCGATCGCCTGCGTCCCGATCAGCTCCACGGGGCGATCCTGGGCAGTCCGCTGCCGCATGCCCGCGTGCTTGCCATCGATACCTCGATCGCGGCGGCCATGCCCGGCGTGCGGGCCGTCGTCACGGCGGCCGACATCCCCGGGCCTGCGCTGTACGTCCTGCGCCACGTCGATCGGCCCGCGCTCTGCAGCGACCGGCTTCGCTGTGTCGGCGATCCGGTGGCGGCGGTCGCGGCCGACACGCCCGAACTCGCGCGCGCCGCGCTCGCCGCGATCCGGCTCACGCTCGAGCCCCTGCCGGTGGTCGACGACCCCGAAGCCGCCCTCGCGTCCGGCGCAACGCCGGTGCATGCGGCGGGCAACCTGCTGCACCGGGTCGACCATCGTCGGGGCGGCGAGGATGCGCGCGCCGCGGCCGAGGCGGCCTGCGTCCGCATTGTCGAGACCGAGTACCACAGCCCGCGCCAGATGCACGTGTGCCTCGAGACCGAGGGCGGCGTGGCCGAACCCGACGGGCAGGGCGGTCTGGTGCTCTGGTGGGGCTGCCAGAATCCCGAGCGCGACCGGCAGGTGATCGCGGCGATGCTGCGGCTGCCTGCCGAGCGCGTGCGCGTGGTCGGTTCGCCCGTCGGCGGCTCCTATGGCGCCAAGGACGAGCTCACCGTACAACCGATCGCCGCGCTGCTTGCCCTGAGGAGCGGACGCGCGGTGCGGCTGCAGCTCTCGCGGCCCGCGTCCACCGATCTCGGTGTCAAGCGCCATGCGATGCGCATCCGCATGCGCAGCGGTTGCGATGCCGACGGCCGGCTGCGCCTGCACGAGGTCGACATCCTCGCCGACACCGGCGCCTATGCGACCCATGGGCCCGAGGTGCTCGATGCGGCCGTCGAGCACTCGGTCGGCCCCTACGCCTGGGACGCTCTGGTCATTCAGGCGCGCCTGGCCTACACCAACAATGGCATCGCCGGCGCCTTCCGCGGCTTCGGCGCGGTGCAGTCGCAGTGGGCGCTGGAGCAGCAGATCGATCGGCTGGCGCGCGCCTGCGGCATCGACCCGCTCGACTTCCGGCTGCGCAATCTCGTGGCCGCCGATGCGCCCGGGCCGCTGGGCCAGGAGGTCGTGGCCTCGGAGGGCCCGCGTCTTGCGCTGGCGCAGATCGCCCGCCATCCGCTGTGGCTCGAAGGTCCTCCCCCCGACCCCGAGGGCGGGCGCTACCGGCTCGGCACCGGACTGGCCCTCGTGCACCGCAGCGACGGCTTCGCCCGGGGCGGGCCGAACGGCGCCAAGCTCGCGCTGGCGCTGGCGGCCGACGGCCGCATCGAGCTGCGGGTGAGCCTGACCGAGATGGGGCAGAGCCTCGCCGATGCGATGCGCGCGCTGGCCGTCCGGCACCTGGGCTGCGCCGAGGACGATCTGCGGCCCGTGATCGGCGATTCCGCGCTCGCGCCCGACACCGGCGCGGCCGCGGCCTCCCGATCCACCACCATCCTGCACCGGGCGCTGTCCGGACCCGGCCGCGCCTGGATGGACGACCTCACCCGCCTTGCGGGCGCGCAGCTGGGCGTGCCGCCCGCCAGCCTGCGCTTCGGTCCGGGAGGCTGGTCCGATGCGCAGGGCCGTTCGTGCCTGACTCTCGGCGCGCTCGCGTGCTCGCTCGCAGGCGCCTTGCCCGAGCGGCTGATCGAGCTCGACCCCGAGGAGACCCCGAGCGCGGTCCCGGGCGCGCACTGGGTGTTCGGTGCGTGCGCGGCGCTCGCCCGCGTGCGCATCGACACCTGGACCGGCGCGCTGCAGGTGATGCGGCTGGCCATCGCATCGGCGCTCGGGCCGGTGGTGTCGCCGATGGGGCTGCTCGGCCAGATGGAGGGCGGCGCGCTGATGGGCCAGGGACTGGCCACCACCGAGCATCTGCCGATGCAGGGCGGCCGCTACCTCGCGCGCAACCTCGACGCCTATCTGGTGCCCACGCTGGCCGACGCGCCGCGCGCCGAACTGTGGGCGATCGAGGATCTGCTTCCCGACGATCCGGTGGGCCCGCGTGGCGCCGGCGAGATCGCTGTCAACATCGCCGTGCCGGCCATCGCCAACGCGGTCAGCGCCGCCATCGGTATGCCGGTCGACCGGCTGCCCGTCGCCCCGGACGACCTGCTCGACTTCCTGGAGCGCCAGCCGTGAACCCCGTGACCCGCATCGATCTGCAGTGCACCGTCAACGGCGAGCCGGTGCGGCTGTCGTGCGAACCGACCCGTCGCCTGCTCGAGGTGCTGCGCGAGGATCTCGGCCTGACGGGCGCCAAGCCCGGATGCGGCGTCGGCCGCTGCGGCGCCTGCCTGGTCTGGGTCGACGGCGAGCCCGTCAACGCCTGTCTCGTGATGGCGTACCGGCTGCAGGGCCGCGCCGTCACCACCATCGAGTCCGTGGGCGAGCGCCTGGAGAGCGCGCCGGTCCGGGAGGCCCTCGCCCGGTGCGGCGCGGTGCAGTGCGGCTACTGCGCGCCGGGGCTGGTCATGATGCTCACCCACCTGCACGCCCGGCAGCCGCGCCCCGACGCCGCGCAGGCCAGCGCGCAGGTGTGCGGGCAGCTGTGCCGCTGCACGGGCTACGCCGGCCTGCAGCGCGCCGTCGAGGTCCTGTTTCCCGACTGAATCACGAGCGCGGGTTCGCGCCGGGCCTGGGCGTGCGTCGGGTCTTGAGGTCGGTCCTCAGACCGGCGAGACCGCGCCCTGCCGGTTCCTGGCCAGCCACGCGGCGCGCCGCGCGAACAGGCCGGGCACCACGTCGTGCGCCTGCGCGATCAGCTCGTCCATGTCGGCGCTCAGCAGCCGGCCGTCGCGCGCGACGATGCTGCCGTGGCACATCGTCATGACGACGTCGCCTCCCTGCACCGCGTGCACCAGGTTGTGGTGCAGGTTGAAGTGTTCGCCACCCATCATCGGGGTCATGCGCGGCGTGTCGGTGCGTACCGCCACGATGTCGGCGAGCTTGCCCGCTTCGAGCGAGCCGAGCCTGTCGGCCATGCCGATCGCGCGCGCGCCCCCGATCGTGGCCATGCGGACGATGTCCCACGAGGGCAGGGCGGCGGCATCCATGCGCTGGAACTTGGCGAGCAGCGAGGCGACCTTCATTTCCTCGAACAGATCGAGGTTGTTGTTCTCCTTCTCGCCGTCCGAGCCGAGACCGACCGCGACACCGGCGGCCAGCAGCTTGTCCACCGGTGCGGCGCCGCTGGCGAGCTTCATGTTGCTCGACGGGTTGTGCGCGATGCCCACGCCGCGCCGGGCGAGGGTCTCGATCTCGCTGTCGTCGAGCCAGACGCCGTGCGCGAGCAGCACGGTGTCGGGCTCGAGCAGGCCGAAGCGCTCGAGGGCGTGGATCGGTCGCAGCGCGTGACGCCTGTGCATCTCGTCGACTTCGGCGCGGGTCTCGTTGCTGTGGGTATGCAGGCCGGTGCGGTGGCGCAGCGCGATGTCGATCGCCCGCCGGGTCGCCTCCTCGGTGAAGTAGAAGGCGTGCTCCAGGCCCACCCACGCCATCACCCGGCCGTCGGCACTGCCGTGGCAGGATTCGATCAGGGCCTCGTTGTCGTCGAGCCGGTCGAAGTAGTCGAACTCCGGATGCTCGCCGACGTAAGGAACCATGATCACGCGGTTGCCCAGGCGCGCGGCGGCGCGCGCGCTGCCCTGCATGAAACGCCACATGTCGACCACCGTCGTGGTGCCCGCGAGCAGCGACTCCGCATAGCACAGCCACGAGGCGACCTCCGCCTCGCGAGGCTGCAGCACGCGATGCATCGGATCGATGTACAGGCGCAGCCAGTCCCACAGCGGCAGGCCTTCGGCGGTGCCGCGCAGCAGGCCCGAGTGCATGTGGGTGTTGATCAGCCCCGGCATCAGCAGCGCGCGCGGGAAGCGCTCGCGCGTCGCGCCCGGGTGGGCGCGCGCCAGCGCCGCGGCATCGCCGACGGCCGAGATGCGCGTGCCCTCGACCAGCACGGCGCCGTTCTCGATCACGCGGTTGTCGGCGTCCATGGTGAGCACGAAGGGCGCCTCGAGCAGCGTCGCGGTCATTGTCACTCCCGAGTGATCCGTTCGGCCTGCGCGGCCCATGGAAAGAAGGTGCGCTCGATCAGCACGATCACCTGGAAGAGCAGCACGCCCATGATCGCCAGCAGGATCACCGACCCGAAGGCCAGCGGCACGTTGAAGAAGGCGGTCGACTGGGTGATCAGATAGCCCAGTCCCTGGTTGGCGGTGACGAATTCGGCCACCACCGCGCCGATCACCGACAGCGAGATCGCCACCTTCAGGCCGCTGAACACGAAGGGGACCGAGGCGGGCAGGCGGATCAGCCACAGGTCCTGCATGAAGCTCGTGCGCAGCACCCGCGACAGCTCCACCGCCTCGCGCGGCGTCGACAGCAGGCCGGTCACCATGCTCACCAGCAGCGGGAAGAAAGCGATCAGGAAGGTGATCGTGGCCCGCGACAGCTGCCCCGTGCCCAGCACCACCACGAGAATGGGGGCGATCGCGATGATCGGCGTCGACTGCGTGATGAGCAGCAGCGGGTAGACCGCCCGCGCGATCAGCGGCGAGGAGGCGATCGCCACCGCCATCGGCAACGAGACCAGCACCGACGCCACGAAGCCGGCCAGCACCGTCAGCAAGGTCGCGCCGATGTTGGGCAGCAGCCTGACCCCGAGCTTGTCGAGTTCGGCAATGACCCGCGACGGCGAGGGCAGCAGGAAGGCCGGAATGCTGAAGATGCGCACCGCCGCCTCCCAGATCAGCACCAGCGCGACCAGCGTGATGGCGGGGATGGCCACGCCCTGCCACGCGCGCCACAGGCGTGCCGCCCGGGTGGGCTGCGGCAGCAGGCGCGGGGGATCAGAGCGCGGCGCTGCGGGCGGCGCGTTCGGCGTCATGTCCATAGATGATGTGTCGGATGGCCTGGGTGCAGGCCTGGAAGTCGGGATGCGCCATCGATTCCAGCGTGCGCGGACGCGGCAGGTCGACGGGCACGATGCGCTCGATGCGGCCGGGGCGCGGCGACATCACCACCACGCGGTCCGACAGCAGGACCGCCTCGGGGATCGAGTGGGTCACGAAGACGATGGTCTTGCGCCGCTGCGTCCACAGGCGCAGCAGGTCGAAGCACATCTGCTCGCGCGTCAGCGCGTCGAGGGCGCCGAAGGGCTCGTCCATCAGCAGGATGTCGGGGTCCTGCACCAGCGCCCGGCAGATCGCTGCGCGCTGCTGCATGCCGCCGGAGAGCTCGTGGGGCATCTTCGAGGCGAACTGCTCGAGCCCGGTCGCCGCCAGCAGGGCGCGCGCGCGCTGGCGGTCGTCGGTCGTCACCCGTCCGCGGCGCACCCGCACCGGCAGCAGCACGTTGTCCTCGATCGACAGCCAGTGCAGCAGCGTGGCCTTCTGGAAAACCATGCCGACATCATCGAGGCGCTCGCGCACCGGCTGCCCGTGAATGGCGGCGCTGCCGCGCGTGGGCGAGACCAGGCCCGTGATCAGGCGCAGCGCAGTCGACTTGCCGCAGCCCGAGGGCCCCACCAGCGAGACGAACTCGCCGGCGGCAACCTCGAGCGACACGTCGCTCAGCGCCAGCACCTCGGCGCCGTCGGCCGACTCGAAGGCCTGCCAGACGCCGGCCAGGCTCAGCGCCGGCGTCGCAGCCGTGCCGCTCATCGCTTCGGCAGGAAGTCGCGGGTCACGAAGCTCTCGGGGCTGGTGGCCTTCGCGTCGAGCTGCTGCGCTTCGGCGACCGTCTCCCAGGTGAGCTTGAGCTGGGCCGCATCGAAGGAGCCCACCGGCATTTTCCTGGCGATCTCGCTGTCGAAGATCAGGAAGTTGGCGATCTCGGCGGCAGCCATCTCGCGCTGGGCCTCGATCCCGGGCACCAGCTTCGCCATCGACTCGGTTGCGCCGCGCGGATTGGCGCGTGCGAACTCGAGGCCGCGCAGCGTCGCAGCGACGAAGCGGCGCACGAGGTCGGGGTTCTTGGCCAGCGTGGCCTCGGCCGCGATCAGCGAGTTGCCGTAGATCTGGAGCGTCTCGGCGAACTGCAGCACGCGCACTTCCTTGCCCTGTTCCTTCGCCATCGCCTCGAAGCGCGGGCGGTTGGGCAGGAAGCCAGTGACCGCATTGGCCTTGCCGGAGACCAGCAGCGGCCCCATCGTCGCGGGCTCCGAATTGACGATCTGGACCTTGCTGATGTCGACGTTGTTGCGCGCGAGCACGAGCGGCAGGAACACGCGCACCGCGCTGCCCGGCGCCCCGGCGAGGCTGCGGCCCTCGAGGTCCTTGAAGGTGCGGATCGGCGAGTCGCCGAGCACGAAGATCGAGTGCGGCGGGCGGGTGTAGATCGAGGCAATCGCGCGCACAGGAACCTGGGTACGCACCCGCCCGGCCATCAGCGCACCGATGTCGGCGATGCCGAACTGGGCCACGCCGGTCGCGATCTTGGTGACGGTATCGGACGAGCCGAAGCCGCGTTCGATCGTCACGGTCAGCCCCGCGTCCTTGTAGAAGCCGCGGTCGACCGCCGCGTAGTAGGCGGCGTAGTCGCCGGTCGGGATCCAGTCGAGCAGCAGCTTGACTTCCTGCGCGCGGGCGGCGCCCGTGGCGAACGCTGCCGCACCGAGCGCGAGCGCGCAGGTGCCGATGAGCCTGAGCAGGCGGCTGGCCGCATGGCGGCGGACGAGGGAGATCATGGCGAAGGGCTCCGGGCAGTGGGGGTGCTTCGCCTGTGCAAGAACGGTGCCACGGCGCATCGCGCGCGGTGCACGCCCTGCGCGATGCAGCGGGTCCGTGCGTCACGCGCGCCGGATTGCCCCACGCTGGTGCGTCCCGCGCCAGCGTGGGGCGCTCGAGGCGCTTCAGGCGCCGGCGGCTTTTTCCGCCGCCGCCAGCCGCGCGGCCATCGCCTTGCGCGTGGCCTCGGGCAGCACCGTCGGGTCGATCAGCATGCTGAAGACCTTCAGGTTGTGGGTATGGGCGAGCTGGTGCAGGTGGAAGGCATTCTTCATCGCCACCTCCCGACCCGCCGCATCGGCCACGCCGTGCAGCGCGAGCTTGGTCATCTTCAGCGCGAAGCGCGACTTCACCGCGATCTTGCGCGCCATCGCCAGCGCGGCCTCCTGCAGCTGCTCGCGGGGAACGACCTGGTTGACCATGCCCAGCGCGAGCGCGTCCTGGGCGTTGATGGCGTCGCCCGTGAACAGCATCTCCTTGGCCTTGCGCATGCCCAGCTCGTAGACATGATGAAACCACTCGACGCCGCCGACCCCGAAGGCGACCACCGGGTCGGCGAAGGAGGCGTCGTCGGCGGCGATGATGAGGTCGCAGGGCCAGGCCAGCATCAGGCCGCCGGCGATGCACTTGCCTTGCACCGCCGCGATCGTCGGCTTCGGGATGTTGCGCCAGCGCTCGCAGAAACCGGTATAGATCTCCTCCTCGCGCGCCATCTGCGCCTCGGCGCCGGCACAACCGAAGCCGCACATCGTGCCGACCGTGCGGTGTCGGCGCATCGCCCCGGCCGAGTCGGTTTCGGCCAGGTCATGCCCCGCCGAGAAGTTCTTGCCTTCCGCGGCGAGCACGATCACCCGGACGTCGTCGTCGTGGGCGGCACGGTCGAAGGCCTCGTTCAGCTCGTAGAGCAGCTCGGTGTCCTGCGCGTTGGCCCGATCGGGGCGGTTCAGGCGGATCCGGGCGATGCCGGGCTCGGGGATCTCGTAGATCAGGGTGCTGAAGCTGCGGGCGTCGGTCATGTGACGGTTTCCTCGGTAGCGGCTCGGTGCGGCATCGATGTCCGCGCGATTGCGCGGACATCGGCGCGCCTTCGATTCCACCATGCGTCGGCGGCTTCGCGCCACGCGCCGCGTCTCGCGAAGCATCGCTCGGCGTCATGAGCCTGCGGGCAGGGCCGCGCTGCTGCCCGCAGCCTGTCCATGTCGAGGATTCACCCCGTGTCGCACGGGGGCATTCGGTTAAAATCCCACGGCTATGAATACCGCCCACCGCAAACCGCTCCCCGGCACCTCCCTCCACTGGTTCGACGCCCGCGCGGCGGTCGACGCCATCGCACCTGGTGCCTACGACAAGCTGCCCTACACGTCCCGCGTGCTCGCCGAGAACCTGGTGCGCCGCTGCGATCCGCTCACGCTGACCGACTCGCTGCGCCAGCTGGTCGAGCGCCGTCGCGACCTCGACTTCCCCTGGTTCCCGGCCCGCGTGGTCTGCCACGACATCCTGGGCCAGACCGCGCTGGTCGACCTCGCCGGTCTGCGCGACGCGATCGCCGACCAGGGCGGCGACCCGGCCAAGGTCAATCCGGTCGTGCCGGTTCAGCTGATCGTCGATCATTCGCTGGCCGTCGAGTGCGGCGGCTTCGTGCCCGATGCCTTCGCGAAGAACCGCGCCATCGAGGACCGCCGCAACGAGGATCGCTTCCACTTCATCGACTGGACCAGCAAGGCTTTCCAGAACGTCGACGTGATCCCCCCGGGCAACGGGATCATGCACCAGATCAACCTCGAGAAGATGTCGCCGGTCATCCAGGTGCGCGACGGCGTCGCCTTTCCCGACACCTGCGTCGGCACCGACAGCCACACGCCGCACGTCGACGCCCTGGGCGTGATCGCGATCGGCGTCGGCGGCCTCGAGGCCGAGAACGTGATGCTGGGCCGGGCCTCCTGGATGCGCCTGCCCGACATCGTCGCCGTCGAGCTCTCGGGCCGGCCGCAGCCCGGCATCACCGCCACCGACCTGGTGCTCGCGCTGACCGAGTTCCTGCGCCGCGAGAAGGTCGTGGGCGCCTACCTCGAGTTCCGCGGCGAGGGCGCGAGCGCCCTGACGCTGGGCGACCGCGCCACCATCTCCAACATGGCCCCCGAGTACGGGGCCACCGCCGCGATGTTCTTCATCGACGGCCAGACCATCGACTACCTGCGCCTGACCGGTCGCGACGACGCGCAGGTGAAGCTGGTCGAGGCTTACGCCCGCCAGGCTGGCCTGTGGGCCGACAGTCTCGCCCATGCCGAGTACGAGCGCACGCTGCGCTTCGACCTGTCCTCGGTGGTGCGCAACATGGCCGGGCCCTCCAACCCGCATGCGCGCGTGGCCACCACCGACCTCGCCGCGAAGGGCATCGCCAGCGCCTGGACCGAAACCCCCGGCCAGATGCCCGACGGCGCTGTCATCATCGCGGCCATCACCAGCTGCACCAACACCAGCAACCCGCGCAACGTGATCGCGGCGGGCCTGCTCGCGCGCAACGCCAACCGGCTGGGCCTGGCGCGCAAGCCCTGGGTCAAGACCTCGCTGGCGCCCGGCTCGAAGGCGGTGGCCCTCTACCTCGACGAGGCCGGCCTCACGAAGGAACTCGAGGCGCTCGGCTTCGGCGTCGTGGCCTTCGCCTGCACCACCTGCAACGGCATGTCGGGCGCGCTCGATCCGGCCATCCAGCAGGAGATCATCGACCGCGACCTCTACGCGACCGCGGTGCTGTCGGGCAACCGCAACTTCGATGGCCGCATCCACCCCTATGCGAAGCAGGCCTTCCTCGCCTCGCCGCCGCTGGTGGTCGCCTACGCGATCGCCGGCACGGTGCGCTTCGACATCGAGAAGGATGTGTTCGCGGTGGTCGATGGGCGCGAGATCCGCCTGAAGGACCTCTGGCCCGGCGACGAGGAGATCGACGCGGTGGTGCGCGCGGCGGTCAAGCCCGAGCAGTTCCGCAAGGTCTACACGCCGATGTTCGCGGCCGCCGGCGCGGCGCGCGAGGCGGTGGCCCCGCTCTACGACTGGCGGCCGCAGTCCACCTATATCCGCCGCCCGCCTTACTGGGAAGGCGCGCTCGCCGGCGAGCGCACGCTGCGCGGGCTGCGACCGCTGGCGGTCCTGGGCGACAACATCACCACCGACCACCTCTCCCCCTCGAACGCCATCCTGCCCGACAGCGCCGCCGGCGAGTACCTCGCGCGCATGGGGCTGCCCGAGGAGGACTACAACTCCTACGCCACGCACCGCGGCGACCACCTCACCGCGCAGCGGGCCACCTTCGCCAACCCGACGCTGGTCAACGAGATGGCGGTGATCGACGGCAAGCCGAAGAAGGGGTCGCTCGCGCGCGTCGAGCCCGAGGGCACGGTGATGCGGATGTGGGAGGCGATCGAGACCTACATGAATCGTCGTCAGCCGCTGATCATCATCGCCGGCGCCGACTACGGCCAGGGTTCCTCGCGCGACTGGGCGGCCAAGGGCGTGCGCCTGGCGGGCGTCGAGGCGATCGTCGCCGAGGGCTTCGAGCGCATCCACCGCACCAACCTCATCGGCATGGGCGTGCTGCCGCTCGAGTTCCTGCCGGGCACCACCCGCAAGACCCTGGGCCTCGACGGCACCGAGACCTACGACGTGGTCGGCCAGCGCGAGCCGCGCACCACCCTCACGCTGGTCGTGCGCCGACGCAGCGGCGAGGTGGTGGAGGTGCCCGTCACCTGCCGCCTCGACACCGCCGAGGAGGTTTCGATCTACGAGGCGGGGGGCGTGCTGCAGCGCTTCGCCCAGGACTTCCTCGAGTCCAGCCGCCAGGCCGCCTGAGGACACACCCATGGCCCGCGTTCCCCAGATCCGCATCCCCGCCACCTACATGCGTGGCGGCACCAGCAAGGGCGTGTTCTTCCGCCTCCAGGACCTGCCCGAGCCCGCGCAGGTTCCCGGCAAGGCGCGCGATGCGCTGCTGCTGCGCGTGATCGGCAGCCCCGACCCCTACGGCAAGCAGATCGACGGCATGGGCGGGGCGACCTCCAGCACCAGCAAGACCGTCATCCTGTCCCGCAGCAGCCGACCCGACCACGACGTCGACTACCTCTTCGGGCAGGTCTCGATCGATGCCGCCTTCGTCGACTGGAGCGGCAACTGCGGCAACCTCTCCGCTGCGGTCGGCCCGTTTGCGATCGCCAACGGCCTCGTCGACGCGTCGCGCGTGCCGCGCGACGGCGTGGCGGTCGTGCGCATCTGGCAGGCCAACATCGGCAAGACCATCGTCGCCCACGTGCCGATTGCCGGCGGCCAGGTGCAGGAAACCGGCGACTTCGAGCTCGACGGCGTCACCTTTCCCGCGGCCGAGGTGCAGCTCGAGTTCATGGACCCGGCGGCCGAGGAGGAGGGGGCGGGCGGTGCGATGTTCCCCACCGGCAACCTGGTCGACGAGCTCGAGGTGCCAGGGGTCGGCACGTTACGGGCCACGATGATCAACGCCGGCATCCCCACCATCTTCCTCGAGGCGCAGGCGGTCGGCTGCACCGGCACCGAGCTTCAGGAGGCCATCAACGGCAGCCCGACGGCGCTCGCGAAGTTCGAGACCATCCGCGCCCATGGCGCGGTGCGCATGGGCCTGATCGCCCATGTCGACGAGGCCGCGCGCCGCCAGCACACGCCCAAGGTGGCCTTCGTCGCCCCCCCGGCGAGCTACACCGCCTCCAGCGGCAAGCGCGTGGAGGCCTCCGACATCGACCTGCTTGTGCGCGCGCTCTCGATGGGCAAGCTGCACCACGCGATGATGGGAACCGCCGCGGTGGCCATCGGCACCGCGGCGGCCATTCCCGGCACGCTGGTCAATCTCGCGGCCGGCGGCGGCGAGCGCGAAGCGGTGCGTTTCGGCCATCCGTCGGGCACGCTGCGCGTGGGTGCGCAGGCGGTGCGCGAGGATGGCGAATGGGTCGTGCGCAAGGCCATCATGAGCCGTAGCGCGCGTGTGCTGATGGAAGGCTGGGTGCGGGTGCCCGGCGATGCCTTCTGAACGGGAGAGGTCATGAAGATCGAGGGCGGCTGTTACTGCAAGGGGATCCGCTACGTGGCCGAAGGCGAGCCGATGGGCGCGCTGCAGTGCCACTGCCGCGAATGCCAGTACATCACCGGCGGCAACCCCAACGTGATCATGCTGATGCCCGATGCCGGCATGCGCTTCACGAAGGGCACGCCAAGCGCCTTCACGCGCACCGACATCGAGAACGCCGTCACGCGCTATTTCTGCCCGACCTGCGGCACCGCCATCGGGACGCGCTCGCCCAAGCGCCCAGGTACCTTCATCCTCAAGGTCGGCACCTTCGACGATCCCTCGGTCTTCCAGCCGAAGGCGGCGATCTTCACCATCGACCGCCAGTCCTTCCACCACATCCCCGAGGGGCTGCCCGCTTTCGAGCGGCGGCCGGGCTGAATGACGGTCCGCATCGCGCAGGTCAGCGATGCCCACCTCTCGGCGAGCAAGCCGGCCTTCGCCGGCAACTTCGCCCGCATCGCCGAGGCGATCCGAGCCGAGCGTTTCGACCTGCTGCTGGCCACGGGTGATCTGAACCTGCTGGGCGAGGACTCCGAGGATGAGCTCGCCCATGGTGTGGCCGAACATGCCGCGATCGGGCCCGAGATGCTTTGCGTGCCCGGCAATCACGACGTGGGCAACGATCCGGCGCTCGGCCGCAACCAGGCTACGCCAGAGCGCGTGGCCCGCTGGGAGCGACAGGCCGGACCGTCGGCCTGGACTCGTGACCTGCCGGGCTGGCGGCTGATCGGGCTCGACTGCCAGAGCCTCGATTTCCACGACGCGCAGTGGGATCTGATCGCGCGGGCGCAGGCCGATCTCGGCACCCGCAGCCTCGCGCTCGTGCAGCACATGCCACTGACCGCCGATGCGCTCGGCGACGCTGACGCAATCTACTGGACCCCCACGCCGGCGATGCGCGCGCGGTTGATGGCGGCCTTCGACCGGCAACGCCCGTCGCTCGTCATCAGCGGCCATGTCCACCAGTGGCGGGATCGGGTGGCCGATGGCATGCGACAGATCTGGGCGCCATCGACAGCCTTCGTGCTCGGCGATGCCTGGCAGCCGACCTACGGCACCAAGGTGATCGGCTGGGTCGAGCATGCCTTCCATGCCGACGGCACCCACGATGCCCGCTTGCGCACGGTCGATGGGCTGGCCCTGAACGACATCGGCCACATGCCACAGGTCTATCGGCCGATGCCCACGCTGGCCGATCGGCCCGATCTCTGGGAGAAGCGTCGATGAATCGATCCCGCCGCCGGTTGGCGGTCCAATTGCCCGCGGCGGGTGCGGCCGCGCTCGCGGCGTCGGCCCTTCTCGGCCGTCCGCGCGTCGCCGCCGCCCAGGAGACCTGGCCTGCCCGGCCGCTGCGCTGCACGGTGCCGTTCGCCGCCGGCGGCATCCTCGACATCACCACCCGTGCGCTGTCGGCCCAGATCGCCGCCCAGATCGGCCAGCCGGTCGTCGTCGAGAACCGCGCGGGCGCCAACGGCAACATCGGCACCGAGCACGTGCTGCGCACGCCCGCCGACGGCTACAACCTGATGGCCTGCTCGCCCTACCTGGCCATCAACCCCCACCTGGTGGCCAACACCCGCTGGAAGAGCGCCGACTTCTCGGCGATCGGCCTGATCGGCGCGCCGCCCAATCTCTTCGTGGTCCCGGCCTCGCTGCCCGTGAACTCGATGCGCGAGCTCGTCGACTACGTGAAAGCGCGTCCGGGTCAGCTGAACGTCACGAACCCGAGCGCGGGCAGCTCCAACCACCTAGGTCAGGAACTGCTGTTCGGCCTCACCGGCATGGACATGCAGAACGTGATGTACAAGACCCAGGCCGAAATGCTGCCGGATCTCGTCAACGGCATGCACGCGCTGAGCCTGATGACGCTGGGCCTCGCGCTGCCCCATGTGCGCGAAGGGCGCCTGAAGGCGCTGGCGATCAGCGCGCCGCGGCGCTCGCCCGAGCTGCCCGCGGTGCCCACGCTGGCCGAGGCCGGGTACGGCGACGCGATGTTCCTGCCCTGGTTCGGTCTGGTTGCGCCCGCAACCACCCCGCGGCCGATCGTGCGCCGGCTGTCCGATGAGTTGCAGAAAGCGCTCGCGCAGCCCGAGCTCATCGCGCGGCTCGAAAAGCTCGGCACGCTGCTGGTGCCGATGGCGGGCGACGAGGCTGATGCCTTCATCGCCCGCGAGAACGCGCGCTGGTCGGCGGTGATCCGGCAGCGCGGCATCAAGCCGCTAGCGTGACCGCGATGCCGCCGCTGGTCCCGGTGATCCTGTGCGGCGGCGCGGGCTCGCGCCTGTGGCCGGTGTCGCGCGAGCTCCATCCCAAGCCCTTCATCCGTCTGGCCGACGGCCAGAGCCTGCTGCAGAAGGCCTTCCTGCGCGCGGTGGCGCAGCCGGGCGTGGTCGAACTGCTGACCGTCACCAACCGCGAGCTGGTCTTCAAGACCGCTGACGACTACCGCGAGGTCGATACTCTCGGCACCCGCACCACCCACATCCTCGAGCCCTTCGGCCGCAACACCGCGCCCGCGATCGCGGCGGCGGCCCTGCAGGTCTCGGCCGCGCACGGCGACCAGGCGCAGTTGCTGGTGCTGCCCGCCGACCATCTGATCGCCGACCTCGCGGCCTTCGGCGCGGCCGTCGCCCAGGCCCGCGTGCTGGCGGGCGAGGGTCATCTCGTCACCTTCGGCATCCGGCCCACGTCGCCCGAGACCGGCTACGGTTACCTCGAGGCCGATGGTCACCGGGTGCGTCGCTTCGTCGAGAAGCCCACGGCCGACGTGGCGCGCGAGTACCTCGCCTCCGGGCGCTTTCTCTGGAACGCCGGCATGTTCTGCTTCTCGGCTGGCGCGCTGCTGCGCGAGATGGCCGAGCACTGCCCGGCCATGCTCGACGCCACCCGAGCCTGCATCGAGGGCGCGCGACGGGCGAACGGACCGGGATTCGAGCAGATCGAGCTCGATGCGAAGCGCTTCGCCGCCGTGCCCGAGGACTCGATCGACTACGCGCTGATGGAGCGTTCGGCCCGGGTTGCGGTCGTGCCCTGCGACATCGGCTGGAGCGATATCGGCTCGTGGCGCGCGCTCGGCGACATCGATGCCCCGGACGCCGACGGCAACCGCACCCGCGGCGAGGTGCTCATGCGCGATGCGCACGGCTGCACCATCCATGCCGACGATCGCCTGGTCGCCGCGGTGGGTGTCGACGACCTTCTGGTCATCGACACGCCCGATGCGCTGCTGGTCGCGCACCGCGACCGCGCGCAGGATGTGCGGCACCTGTACGCCGAACTGAAGGCCCGCGACCATCCGGCGCATCGTCTGCACCGCACCGTGCATCGTCCGTGGGGCACCTACACGGTGCTCGAGGAAGGGCCGGGCTTCAAGATCAAGCGCATCGTGGTCACGCCCGGGCGCAGCCTGAGCCTGCAGATGCACTACCACCGCAGCGAACACTGGGTGGTGGTCTCGGGCATAGCCCGTGTCGTCAATGGCGACAGCGAGCTCTTCGTGCGCACCAACGAGTCGACCTACATCGCGGCCGGCATCCGGCACCGGCTCGAGAATCCGGGCCGCCTGCCGCTGGTGATGATCGAGGTGCAAAGCGGCAGCTACCTGGGCGAAGACGACATCGTCCGCTTCGACGACATGTTCGGTCGCGGCTAGGCGCTTCGTTCCCCGGCCTCACAAGGCCCGATGCGTCCGGCTGATGCCGGCGTTCACCTCGCCCTGCTACCATCGCCGCCTTCGCAAGCCCTGTCAGCGGCCCTCGCGGGCCCGCTTCTGCCATGCTCGACCCCCAGATGCTGCGCAAGGATCTCGACGCCGTCGCGGCGCGCCTTGCTGACCGCGGATACACGCTCGACGTTGCCTGGTTCCGCGAGCAGGAAGCCGCCCGCAAGGCCTTCCAGACCCGCGCCGAGGAACTGCAGGCGCGCCGCAACGCGCTGTCGAAGCAGATCGGCGCGATGAAGGGACGCGGCGAGGACGCCTCCGCGCTGATGGCCGAGGTGGCCGGTATCGCCGAGGGGCTCGCGGCCGCGCAGCGTGACAACGACGCGGTGCAGAACCGCCTGGCCGACTGGCTGCTGACGCTGCCCAACTTGCCGCAGCCGACGGTACCGACGGGGCGCGACGAGACCGGCAATCGCGAGGTGCGCCGCTGGGGAGAGCCGCGCGTCTTTGCGAATCCCGCGCGCGATCACGTGGCCATCGGCGAGGCCATGGGCCTCGACTTCGAGACCGCGGGCCGGCTGGCCGGCTCGCGCTTCGCGCTGATGCGCGGTCAGATCGCGCGACTGCACCGGGCGCTCGCCCAGTTCATGCTCGACCTGCACACGACCGAGCACGGCTACACCGAGTGCTACACGCCCTACATCGTCAACGCGGCGACGCTGCGAGGCACCGGCCAGCTGCCCAAGTTCGAGCAGGACCTGTTCGCGGTGCGCAAGGGCGGGCAGCAGGGCGATGAGGAGGCGCTGTACCTGATCCCGACCTCCGAGGTCTCCCTTACCAACATCGTGGCCGGACAGATCCTGTCCGCCGAACAGCTGCCGATGCGGCTGACCGCACACACGCCGTGTTTCCGCTCGGAGGCGGGTTCCTACGGGCGCGACACCCGCGGCATGATCCGGCAGCACCAGTTCGACAAGGTCGAGATGGTGCGAATCGAGCGCCCCGAGGACAGCGATGCGGCGCTCGAGCAGATGGTCGGCCATGCCGAGACCGTGCTGCAGCGACTCGAGCTGCCCTACCGGGTCATGCTGCTGTGCACCGGCGACATGGGCTTCGGCGCGGCGCGCACTTACGATCTCGAGGTCTGGCTGCCGGGGCAGAGCGCCTATCGCGAGATCTCGTCGTGCTCGAACTGCGAGGCCTTCCAGGCTCGCCGCATGCAGGCGCGCTATCGCAACGCGCAGGGCAAGCCCGAGTTCGTGCACACGCTCAACGGCTCGGGTCTGGCGGTCGGGCGCACGCTGGTGGCGGTGCTCGAGAACGGTCAGCAGGACGACGGCTCGGTGCGCATTCCGCCGGCGCTGCGGCCCTACATGGGCGGACTCGAGGCGATCGTGCCCGCCTGAGGGGCAGCGCGCGGCGCGCGCCTGCCGGGAACTGGCCACGTGCCCGACGCCGCGGCGTCAGGGCGGAACCGTCGAGCCGTCCCAGGCGAGCACGCTGCCGCTGTCGGCCGGCGTCGCGGCCGCGATCACCGCAAGCAGGCGTGCGGCCGCATCGGCCGGCGCGAAGAGCCCGCCAGGCGCGACGTTGCCCTGGAAGGGCGCCGACAGCGAGGTATCCACGGTGCCCGGATGCAGCCCGAGGCACATCGCCTGCGGCGCGCGGCGCGCGAGCTCGATCGACAGACCGCGGATCATCATGTTGAGCGCCGCTTTCGAGGCGCGGTAGGCATGCCAGCCGCCGAGGCGGTTGTCGCCGATGCTGCCTACGCGCGCGGACAGCGCGGCAAACACCGATCGTCCCTGGCGCGGCAGCAGCGGCAGGAAGTGGCGGGCCACCATCGACGGGCCGATGCAGTTCACCGCGAACACCGCGGCCATGGTGTCGGCGCGCAGGGCGTTCCAGCTCTTCTCTGGCGCGATGCCTGCGCCGTGCAGGATGCCGGTAGCGACGATCACGAGGCGCGGCTCGCCAAGCGTGCGGGCCTGCGCGGCGGCCGCGGTGATGCTGCCCTCGTCGGTCAGATCGAGGTGGCCGGTGACGATGCCGGGCGCAGCTGCGAAGAGCGGCGCGCGCGACAGGGCGAGCACGGCCGAGTACGCGGGGTCGCGCGCGAGCGCATCGACGAAGGCGCGACCCAGGCCGCCGGTGGCGCCGATGACGACGGCAATGCCGGGAGCATCGGCGGGCGAGGGCACGTTCATGGTCGGGGCTAGGAGGAGGCAGACGGGGGGAGCTCGGAGGGGACACTTGACCAACGAGCGCTTTGCTATACTCTAAGGCTTCGATCAAGCAGCGACGTTCAATACCCGTCGCGGCGCCCCGGAACACGGAAAGGTGGCAGAGTGGTCGAATGCGCCGGACTCGAAATCCGGTTTACCGGTCTCCGGTAACGTGGGTTCGAATCCCACC
>Ga0315900_10000898_pt1 | contig 48490 bp, 53 predicted proteins | sample LakEriMetagenome_FD_203521 | JGI IMG/M metagenome (GOLD analysis project Ga0315900, IMG submission 203521) | Freshwater fungal communities from buoy surface, Lake Erie, Ohio, United States - Buoy 12 MA114 | ecosystem: Environmental > Aquatic > Freshwater > Lake > Lake biofilm | place: USA: Lake... | reverse complement strand
ATAACTATTATTATTTTAAAATTATTAATGGATAATGGAGAAGTTAAATCTAAATAAAAAAGTATATGCTAAAAACCAATATGAGAAAGTTATAGATACTAAATTTTCTCAATTAGCTACTTCTCCTCCTCCAAATGCACCCCCACCACCTTCTATTTCTATAGATGAATTTTTTCAAAATTATAATGATATATTTTTCCAAATACCTAAACTTGGAGCTACCAATTCTCATGAATATCTTATAAGAACAAGCTCTGAGTATATTGATGCTGATACTGTAAATAATGATCTCCAGGCTCTAATTGATGAAATTAATGTACTTCAACAACAAAATTTAGAACTTAACCAACAAATAGCTAACCTAGCAATTTCAAGCTCACAACAAGTCTAATGGAAAAAATAGTTAATATACAAAATGTAGACCCAAATACACTCCAGCTGCAAGGTTACTCCCCAACAGATGAATCTCTTATATCTAATTTTACAACAGATATTACCTTCAATCCATCAGAAGACTATTTAGAATATTTTATTTTAGATTTAAACCAAAATATTTTATTTGGTAATACTGCTGGATATCCTGGTTATCAAATTCAAGATAATAATATAGTAATTGATCCTCAAACAGATTTAGAATCACAAGGATTTGAAGAGGGACAATATTATACAATATATAATTTTTTAAAACGAAAATTATCTTCTTCCCCAAATAGTACCTTATATATACAAAGTATAAGTACTGATAGAACAGAATTAAGATTAAATACTACCACTATATCTGATATAGATATAGTAGATTTAACAGTCCAATTTGCAGCCCAAATTGCTAATGCTACAGGTTCATATCTTGATTTTTATTTAAACTTTGGAGATAATAAATTAATAATAGCAAACAATATAGCTTTAGATAATACTAATCCAAGTGATCCTACGGTATTAATCAAACTATACGAACCTTTACCTGACGAATTTACACTCCAATCACAATGTTGGGTAGTTGAACAAATCGCTGAATCTCAAGCTTATCAAATTGAATTAACAACAGTATTTACTGTTAATGAACAATTAAATTATATTGGTGGTCCAAATTTTAATTTAAATGTTCAAGACCAAATTAATAATACTACAACATATCAAAATCAAAATACTTTAAAACAAACAAACTCTACTCAGGGTTCAGGAAGTTTAATGTATCAGATTAATAGTATATTGGCTGAAAAAGGAATTGAAATTAATATAGATTACTCAGACTATTCTCAATTTGTGCATTTTTCATCAGCACAAACCCGATTAGAAAATTTTTACTATAAATTAGCATTAATTGAAGAATATACCTCCAATAGTAGTCTTTCATCTGGTTCTTCTGAATCATATACTTCGGCTAGTGGAGAGATATGGAATAATAAGATAAATGAAATTATAACTAATTTTGATGGTTATGAATATTATCTTTATTATGAATCAGGTAGTCATGCTTGGCCAAAAATAAATTCTGTAGCCCCATATATAAATTATTCTACTAATGATATAGTATCAATTAACTGGCTTAATCCCCAAATTTCATCTGCTTCGTTTTTCGATTCTGAAAATAATGATGCTTTAGTAAATACTATACCTACATATTTAAGAGAAGATTCTACAAACGATCAATATTTGTTGTTCATTCAAATGATAGGACAACATTTTGATAATGTATGGGTATATCTAAAAGATATTACTAATAAATTTGATGCGGATAATAGATTAAATTTTGGTATTTCAAAAGATATTGTTGCACAAGCTATTAGAGATTTAGGTGTAAGAATTTATCAAAATAATTTTTCATCTACAGATATATATTCAGCATTATTAGGTTTAACTCCTTCTGGAAGCAATTTAAACATCCCATATATTACTGGATCCTTACCTACGCCCACAGGATGGGAGTACATAAATCTATTTGTAACAGCGTCTGATCCAAATGTTCTCGAGCCATTAGATGACGTTAATAAAGAAATTTATAAACGCATTTATCACAACTTACCTTACTTATTGAAGAAAAAAGGTACACCTGAAAGTTTAAGAATACTTTCCACTATATATGGTGTTCCTGATACTATTTTTCGTATAAATGAATTTAGTGGTAAAACTACAGCAATTTCAAATAATTATGACAATTTTCAAAATCAATTTAACTATGAATTTTTTACTACAAGTTCAGGATATGTTGAAGTCCCATTATTAATTGATACTGGGTCAGGAAATGGTGTATATGGTGCTGCTCATTATGGTCAAGATTATTATAATGGAGATTCATTTAACGAAGGTTCATCTTCATTTACAGTAGAATTTAGATTTAAAACAACAGGTATTCCTACCGATCCAAATGCATATAACCAGATACTAGCTTATTCCCCAGAAAACAACTTTGCATTAGTTTTAGAATACACAGGAACAGGATATACTAGTGGTTCATATAATGGTTCGATTCCTGATCCATATAATGAATATGGGTTTTTAAAATTTATAGATTTATCTACAGGTTTAGTTGAAATATTATATTTACCATTTTTCGATGGTGGATGGTGGTCAGTAATGTATACTTTAGGAGATGAAATAACTCCTATAACAGATTGGATATTGGATTACCTACCTACCCCGGGTAGAGGAGTTTGGGAAGATTTAGGAAAATGGTATGATACTGAAACTTGGTATGATAATCCTTAATTTAAAATATTTATAACAAAAAATGGGGAGTTTATACGCTAAAAATAAAATTTATACTGGATATGATGGAAATAAGATAGGATTTCAAGCATCATCTAGTGTATCTTCTTCTGTATTTGCTATGGTAAGAAGTGGAAGTTTTTTTCTTTCTTATCCTACTAATTTAACATTAGAAGGAACAACATATATTCCCTTTTCTGGTTCATTTCAAGAATTACGTTTTTATAAAACCAATTTAAGTGAAAGTAAGTTTGATGATTATGTAATGAATCCATATTCAATTGAAGGAAACCAATTAATTGGAAATCAAAGTTCTTTAAAAGCATTAGTATTTAGAGCCCCATTAGGAACAATGTTGGATAGTGGATCTGATACCATAAGAACCTCAATCCATCCGGGAATATCTACTATTCCACCCCGCCCAACATTTAGAACTATAGCTGCTACAAGTAGCTTATATACATTAAATGGTATATATTCATTCCCTTCTCAAACTGAAATCATATATCAAGATCAATTCTCCTCAGGTGTTAAAAATGCAGTAACTGAAAAAATTAGGATAATAGATCAAACACTTCCAACTGGAAGTACATTATCTCAATATATTTCTATTCAACAGGATTTCTTAATGGATGAAAACTTCAGTAAAGATATTAATTATGTTGAAGCAGGTTTTTCACCACAAGATGAAATTAACGATGATATTATAGAACAGCTTGGCTCATTCAATATAGGTAATTATATTGGTGATCCAAGACAAATATCTTCATCATTAACATATTATCCTGATTTTAACATATTAAGAGATAGTTATTTTTCTAAGTATATCCACAATTATGATATATGGGATTATATAAGATTAATTAAATTTTATGATAATTCATTATTTAAGATGATTCAAGATTTTACACCTTCACGCGCTGGTTTAGCAACAGGAATTATTATTAAACAGACATTATTAGAAAGAAATAGATATCCATTACCTCAAGCTACAACAAATAGCGAAATAACATTTGTAGGTAGCCCAACAACAAAAACATTAAATATACCGTATTAATGGCTTTAAAAGATATTACAATAACAGGTTCAATAGGTAGCTATCCTACTCTATCATACGGGCAAAAAACTTATATTTCATCAACAGATGAAGAATCATTTCCGATAGAACATTTTACTGGAAGCGCTGGGGGAGCAACTCCTAATTTTAATGGTCAATATTCAACAACAGATTTATTTGTTAACATTACTCAATCATGGAGTGGTTCAACAAATACTCAAGTTGGCATTGTTGATTTTGTTCATGATACTCAAGAAGAATTCATTAATGGAGAATATAGTGGTTCAGGTATAGAGGTAACTCATCAAAGATTAATTGGGGAGGATTGTATTCAACTCTTAAATGTTAGTACTGTTCCTGTAAATTATAAACCTTTCTTTTATGTAGCTATAAACACTAACCCATTTAATCCTCCTGATCCTAGTTATGGAACTACAATAAATAATTTTTTAAATTTTAACACATCTCCAAACTCGGGGGAAGTATACTTACTTAGCATACAATATGTAATACAAAAACCTGGAGGAGGATTTTCTAATATTAGAAAAGTTACTCATATTAAAGTTAATAGATTTGATGATCAAGGAGATGATAATACTTTATCTTTACAAGAATTAAATTCATTAAGAATATTATTTAGTGATTTAGGACCAGTTGATTTTCCAATACTATCAATTACCGAATATCCAACATATTATTTATATACAACTGATAAAACATTACCTTATAGTGCTACTAGCTCAATAGATAATAATGTATTAGATTTTAGTTTTAGTGCATCTGTAGCTTCATTAGTTGTAATTGATGGGCCTGCGATTCAATATGTAAATAATTATAATTTAAATACTGATCCACAAAACGCCTTCGATCCAATTTCAGGTATATATATTACTAAAAATACACCTAATGTTGTATTAACATATACTGCTTCATTCACTGCTAGTTACTCAACTGGAGGAACTTTTGCAGAAAAATTATTTGTTATAAGTAATCTTATAAATCCAGGTTTTAGTACAAGTAATATAAATTTAGGAGCAAATACTTTTAGTGGAACATTTAATGCAATAGAAAATATATCACAATGTCAAGCTGCATTTTCATTTGAAAGAGTAACAGGAGCAGGTAATCTTACAATTACTGATTTTCAATGGCAGTTCACCCAATCCGTAGCTCCTAGTTCTTCAACTAATCTAACAGTTTTAAGTCCATATTTATTTGAAAATTTTGAATATAGTGATTGTAATGCTTTATTTAATAATGCTACTACTTTAGAATTAGACCCAAATTTTTATAAAGTAAATTATGATACTGGATTATTGGTACCTACAAATCAACAACAGATTTTAGATGGAACCGCAGAATTCGCACCTGTAAAACCATATAATTATTCACTAAATGCTCAGATTCTTCCAAGATATAATGGTGTAAAAGTAGTTCAACAAAACAAAAATATCTGGACTTCGGGTGATATTGCTCCTTCAAAAACACCTTCTTTACAATCATTAAGTACATATTTTGCTTATTTTGAATGGATGGGGGGAACCACACCTGAATTAAAAGATAAATTTGCTGCTAGTCTTAAATATTTAATCAATGAAGACGGGGATGTTTTGACCCCAAATATCTCAAGTTCATATTATTACAATCTAATAGACAATTTTGAAACAGGCCAAAAAGTAAATGTATCCTTATACTCAGATGTTGGGAGTGTAACAAATGTAGGTGGTCCCAAATCCATACTAAGAGCAGGAGCTATACCATGGGGTATAATTGCTTCCCAAACAGGAAGTAACCAAAATGTTCAAACTACAATGTCATTTGGAAATGAAACCATACCATCAATCCCCGATTACTATTCAGTATTCGGAAAATCAAGTCCCCAACCAATACTAACTGGTGGTACAGAATATATAAGTATAAATACAGATATTGTTAATTCCCCAAATACTTCTATTTCTTCTAGTAATTCTATAAAAATAGATTTAAATTCAAATTTAACTACAGTATCATTTAAAGTTACATTAAGAGCTACTCTTAGCGCGGCTGAACCTAATCCACCATCAACAGCACAGGCATATGTATATCTACAAAAATCTACAGATAGCGGCATAACCTGGACTAATGTAGCTTCATCTCTGTGGAATTTATCTCCTGGAACTAATAATTCTAAAACATTAAGTTCTCCATTTTCTACTCCATATAGTTCGGATAGATATAGATGTATGGTAGAAAATGATTCTAATTTTTATGATATAGAAATTAAACATATATCCCCAAATAATACTACATTTACTATAGACCAGAATCCAAGAAATGCTGCAACTACTGCATCTTCCGCTCAAGATTACTGGCGTACAGGATCATTATCTAAAAATGTATTGACAGGATCTCAATTTTATACTCTATATAATTCTTCACCACCATTAGTTCAAAAGAACTATTCTGCTTCTGGATATTTTGATTTCTTACCCTTTACACTACAAATTGGGGATCAAATTAGATTTGAAGGAGATGAAAACCAAACATATGAAATTTATAATATAGATAATAGTGATGTAAGTCAATCTCTTTACTTAACAATAGATAGAAATATTCCTGATGGTACAAATTTAAATTCATTTTTAATCCGACGTTATCATCCACATCCTAATTTTATAACATTAGATTGGAATGGTAGTGGATTTACAGGTGGTCCTGGATTTTTATTCCCTGAATATGCTAATAATAATCTTACTAAAAACTTTAACAATATAATTGTGAAACTTAAAGAAAAAAACTTAATTTAAATAAAAATATAACTTAATAATATTTATAATAAAAAATAATGGGATATTTAAATAATAGCGTTATAACAGTAGACGCAATTTTGACTACAAAAGGAAGACAGTTATTAGCACAAAATGACGGTTCTTTTAGAATTACTCAATTCGCACTAGCAGATGATGAAATTGACTATACAATGTATAATCCAATCCATCCATCTGGGTCTTCATATTATGGTGAAGCAATTTTAAACATGCCTTTATTAGAAGCATTTCCTTCCGAAACCCAAATTATGAAGTACAAATTAGTTACTTTACCTAGAGGAACAGCTAGATTACCTGTATTATCAATTCCACCAACTATTGTTCAAGCTCAAGGTTCATCATTATCTATTACTCCTCAAACATTAAATTATTTTGGAGGAAACACATTTGAAACAGCAGGATATACTTATACAATCTCGGATGTGCGTTTATTTAGTACGTTTGAAGGAGTAGGTATTAATACACCATCTGCTCAAGCATTAAATACTACAACTACATTGGGTACTAATGTTTCTAAAACAGTTGTAGGTACATCTTTAAATATGAGATTTACTACTGTTAATACATTATTTGGAGCTAATAATAAACTATATGCTACATTAACTGTAGAAGGTAGAGATAGCGGAGCAAGAATAACAATACCTGTAACTGTAACAAAAGCATCATAAAAAATAATACAAAAATATGTCAACATTTAATCGTTTAATACCTGAAGATTTTGTAGTAAGTTCTGATTCAATCACGGCTACATTATGGTCAGGTGGAGCAGTAGCTTTAACAAATTTTTATACCTCATCAAATCAAGAAGCTGGATCATCAGGAGATTTTTATTTAAATATTTATCAATCTGATCCTATTTCTGCTACGGATGCGGAAGTACAATTTGCTATTGCTTATGGAAATAAACAGGGTAGTGGAAGTTCATGGTATAATGGGGCTGTACCTGGTGCTTCTCCAACTAGAACTACTTATGGTCAGTACAGAACATTAATTTTAGGAGATGAAAACTCAGATTTTGTTTTTGGAAATATTACATCATCTGATTTTTGGGCACTTTCAATTGATAGAACTCGTTATAAACAATCTCTATTCCCAGGCTCAATGACATTATTACTTTCAGGATCAGGAGGAGTAATATCATTAACTGACAATAGTAATTATGTTAGTTCTATTGTATTTAATGATGCAGGAAGAGTTTACCAATTAGTTAGTGGTTCAGCAGGAACTCTTTATTCAGGTTCAGGAACAGATGCAAATGGGTTTAGCCCTTCATCTGGTTCATACGGATATTTTCTTCCAGATATTGGAACAATTTTATTAAATCCATTAGCTTTATCTCAATCTATTAATTTAGAACCTAGTAGATCTTCAAATTCAGATGGATTAAATTATCAAAGATTATATAATGCTATTAGTTCATCAGCTACTTCATCTTTTAGATTAAACAGTCAAGAAACAATATCCTCAGATTATATATTCATTAGAGCTAGGAATGCTGAATTTAACTACTCAGAAAATCCAAGTTACATCTCAGGAAGTACAGGTGAGGTAATTTATAATTCATTTATAAACAATCCACAAACATTTCCTACAACAATTGGTTTATATAACGATAATAATGAATTATTGGCTGTTGCTAAACTTTCAAGACCACTATTAAAAGATTTTACAAAAGAAGCATTAGTGAGAGTTAAATTAGATTTCTAAAATCAATGAGCGCTTACAAGCAACTTCTAACTTCTGATATAATTGTTACTCCATTTGAGGTAAATAAAGAATTTACCTTTTATGGGGGTAATTCTCTAATTAATCCAAACGTAGGAATAGATAGATTATTAGGTCAAAACATAGTTGGAACTTTATTTAATCCATTATCAGATCCTACTACAGGAAATTTAGGAACCCAATATCAAAGATTAGTTTACAATTCAATTAAAGAGCTCTATTATTCAAATTATTTGAGTTCTAGTTATGGAGATGCAGTCAATCAACCAGTTTTGATTCCTGGTAGAGATGAGGAAGGAAATCGATTTGTGGGTTCTACAATGAACCCACAATTCGATAACTACTTACAAACCACTCTTACTTATCCAAAATTCTTTCCTACCTCATCAGGTAATTATATAGGAGTTATTTCTATTCCTGCTCGTTTGTTTGGAGATTACATTAAACCAAATACATTTAGATTTAATGCAGGAGCAAATTATTTAATAGATGATGGAGAAGGAAATGTATTAACCAATGGAGGAGAAATAATAGGAAATATATTTTATCCTCATGGGATTATTACTATAACTTCTGCTTCTTTTGGTACTATAAATTCATTTGTATCAAATACTGATATAACTTGTTCATTTAGTAGTTCATATAAAATATATGAAACACAATATAAATGTACAATTAGAGAAAATGAATATAATTTATCCTTAAACCCAAGTTTAATATCAGGTAGTAATTCAGCTAGTTTAGGTATCCCATATGGATTTATAACTGAATCATATTTTTCTCCTTATATCACCACAGTTGGATTATATGATGAAGCACAAAACCTATTAGCAATAGGTAAATTGGCTCAACCATTACCTTCTTCACCAACAACAGATACAACAATATTGATTAATATAGATAGATAAATGTGGTTATATAAAGACAAAGTTATAGAAAATACAGAAGACATTCCTGAAAACACATTTGGTTTTATATATGTAACAACCCATATACCAACAGGTATATCTTATATAGGTAAGAAATCTTTAATTCACAATGTAAAGAAAAAACTTACTAAAAAAGAATTAATCGAACAAACAGGTCCTGGTCGTAAACCAACTAGTAAAGTTGTCCAAAAGGAATCAGATTGGAAAACATATTATGGTTCCGCAAAACCAATACTCGAGCTGTTAAAAGCAGGAAAGCACTCAGAATTTACACGCGAAATACTACAGTTTGTTCCTAATAAAAAGTTATTAACATATTATGAGTGCAAGTATTTATTTAAATATAGCGTGTTAGAACATTCCAATAAATATTTTAATGACAACATTTTAGGAAAATTTTTCACAAAAGACTTTTTAAACTAGGATATCCAAGATGTCTTTCATATATTAAATAAGTTATGGGAAATAATGCGTTAACATATTTGATTGATTCAATTTTAGGTAAAAGTAAATCCACATCTAAAGGTAATAGAGCATATCATTGCCCTGAATGTAAACATCATAAGTTAAAACTTGAAATTAATTTAGATGAAACCTCCCCACACTTTCAATCATACAATTGTTGGACGTGTGGTTTTAAAGGTAAAAAATTAACAACCCTGTTTAAAAAAATAGAGGCGGATTTCGATAAAGTAAATCAATTAAAATTATTAGTTAAATCCATTCCAAAAGATTTTGAAGGAAAAATAATTGAAACTAAAAAAATAACACTACCTAAAGAATTTATTTCATTGATTAATCCTCCAAGTAGTTTAACAGCTAAACATGCTTTACATTATTTAAAAACTCGAAATATAACTCAAGAAGATATTATTAAGTATAATATAGGGTATTGTGAGTTTGGGAATTATTCAAACATGATCATTATCCCATCATATGATTCGGAAGGAAATTTAAATTATTTCACTTCCAGAAATTTTAATAAAAATTCCTCAATTAAATACAAAAACCCAGATATATCAAGAGATATAATTGGGTTAGAACTTTTTATAAATTGGAATACACCTATTACATTGTGTGAGGGAATGTTTGATGCTATTGCTATTAAACGGAATGTTATTCCATTACTTGGAAAAACTATTCAAAATAGTTTAATGAAAAAACTAATCAATTCCTCAGTACAAAAAATATATATTGCATTAGATAAAGACGCCATTAAACAAGCGTTAAATTTTTGTGAAACATTAATGAATGAAGGTAAAGAAGTTTATTTAGTTAATATTGACGATAAGGATCCAAGTGATATGGGATTTGTTAAGTTTACTAACCTAATTCAAAACACGTTTCCTTTAACCTTCTCAAACTTACTTGAGAAAAAATTACAAATTATATGAGCAAAATTAAGCATTCATATGATCGAATTTTAGAAATATCTGACGACCATAAACAAATTACATTGCCTGATTCCAGGTATTACAGACGAAATGGTGAATATTACCCTTCAGTAACATATGTATTAAACTTATATCCTAAAGGGAAATTTTTTGAAGACTGGTTAAAAAAAGTAGGTTATGCTTCTGAATATATCGTTAAAAAAGCATCTGAAGAAGGTACTCAAGTACATGAATTATGTGAAGCATATTTAAATGGTGAAGAATTATATTTTCTATCTCACTCAGGAAAACCCCAACATCATCCAGATGTATGGCAAATGTTTTTACGTTTTGTAGATTTTTGGGAAGAATTCACTCCAAAATTAATTGAAACCGAAGTACATTTATTTTCAGATGAACTTAAAGTAGCAGGAACCTGCGATTTAATTGTTGAAATAAACGATAAATTATGGTTGTTAGACATTAAAACATCTAACCAAATGCATTCAACTTATGAACTTCAAACCGCGGTTTATGGTCAATGTTATCAAGAATGCTATAATAAAAAGGTAGATCATTATGGAATATTATGGTTGAAATCATCCAAACGTAAATCATCAAAAGGTAAAATGCAAGGCAAAGGATGGGAAATTTTAGAATCAGAAAGAACATTTGAAGAAAACATTGATATCTTCAAAACTATTAAAAAACTATTTGATTTAGAAAATCCTACAGCCTCTCCATCATTCGAGTCATTTAGAACTACTGTAAAACGAAAAGATCTATAATATTTATAATGAGAGAGAATTGGGATTCCTAAATTCTTTTTTGTATATTAATATTATGATAAAACTTACTCAACTATTACAAGAAGCACTTTCTAAACCCAAAGCCATAATCATGGCGGGAGGTGCTTCAGTAGGTAAATCCACGGTACTTAAATCTATTGATCCTATAGTTAAAGATTTTGACAATCTAAACGCAGATAAATATGTTGAAGATAAAGATTCTCCAATGTATAGAAATTTATCTGCTGCATCTACTCAAATTAGAAAAAAAGATTTACCAAACGCTATAAAAAATCAAAAAAATCTTATTTACGACACTACGGCCTCTAATTTATCTACTTTACAACCAATTCTAGATGAATTAAATAGTAATGGGTATGAAACCATGATGATTATGGTTTATGCCCATCCTGTTGTTTCATTTCTAAGAAATTTTAAACGTGAACGTAAAGTACCAGCTGTAGGTGTTTTAGGAACATGGGCTAATGTGTATAACTTATTAGACGAATATAAAAATATATTTGGTGATAAATTTATATTGGTAAATTCTCCATCTGGACCTGAAGAACAAAAAGAAATAGCCAATTTTGAAAAAGCATACCAAGATGGCAAACTATCAGAATACTTTAATAGTTTATTATCTACAGGAGAATTCGCTTCTACTTTTAAAAAAGATGATACAACTCTATCTCCTGAAGAAAAAGAAAAAAGAGAAAAACAAAGAGAAAATACTCGTAAAACATTAGAAAAAAATATTGAAAAAATTTCTACCACATATGGAGATATTCAATCTAAATTAGACCCAATTGATAGTAAAGAGTTGCCTAATATTGTTAAAAACTTTGTTAAATGAATTTTTTAGTTAGAGAACTTATACAACCTATATTAGAGGACTTTCAAATTGAAATGCCCCAATCTAATGAGGTAGTAGCTTTGTTTGGTGGTGGATTTAAACCACCCACAAAAGGACATTTTGATGTTGTTAAACAAACACTTGAAAACCACCCAAATATAACTGAATTTCAAATAGCAATAGGAGGAGGTACTCGAGACGGTATCACTCCTGAAATGTCTATGAAAATCTGGGAAATATACAAACCATTACTTTCAGATAAAGTAAAGTTAATTTCAACTTCATCTCCACTTACATATATTAAAGACTATATCAAGGAAAACTCAGATACAGAAATATATGCTGTGGTGGGTGCTAGAGAGGGAGATGAACAAGATGCTAAAGATTTTGAACAACGTAAAACTCTATATAAAAAATACGGAAATAAAGTTACTGTTTTAAAATCAGAAGCCGAAAACAGCATTAGTGGAACTAAAGCACGTAAGGCACTATCTGATAATAATTTTGAGGAATTTATAAAATATTTACCTAGTGAATTAGATTCTGATACCCAACAACAAGTATGGAGCATTTTAGGTAAAGAAAAAATAGAGGAAATGTCTCAAATGGCTATCCAATCAGTTGAAGATTTTGCGGATAAAGAATTAAACCCACTAGACATAGAATTTACCAGTCATTTCTTTGATAGATTAGTAGATCCTAGAAACATTAAGCCTATTTCATCAGCTGAACTTATTGGGTTTTTTAAACGCTTAGCTAAAAAGAAAAAACAATTATTTGATTTTCTTTCTAAATATAAAGAAATAGTAGCCACAGATAATCGTACAGATATTAATATACCACTGGTTAAGCAAGCAAATACTGCTATTGCTAAAACTATAATGCGTAAAAAAGATTTCAAAACACCTGATCCTAAAATTGAATTTAGTGAGAGTTTAAATGAAAGTGTAAACGATTCATTTGATGATTCTTTAAATTCATTAATCAGATATATGGTTGATCAAGGTATGGATATTCAACCATTACCTACATTAAAAATCATAGACAACGATGTAGAAAACGCTAATAACGTTTTAGGTAAAACAGCGTACTACGATCCAAATAATTGTTCTATAACGCTTTATACGCTGAATAGACATCCAAAAGATATATTACGTTCATTTTCTCATGAAATGATTCATCGTATTCAAGATAATGAAGGTAGATTAAATAATGTAACTACTAATGATACTAATGAAGATGGAGATTTACCTGAATTAGAAAGAGAAGCATATTTAAAAGGAAACATGACATTTAGAAATTGGGAAGATTCAATTAAAAATCAAAAATATATTAGAGAATATAAAGAGTATGCTTTAAATGAACTATTTGAAAAAGACTTACCTAATATAGAAAAATTAAATAGTGTAGAGTATTTAGTAAGCAATGGAGATGATATTGAAGCAAAATATTATTTTAGATTAGATGAACCTGATTTAAATAAATGGTCAATACATTGGAATTTTACAAATAATAACAAAAATACATCTCCTGAGGCTTGGAAACAAATAACTACTACCTCATTTAAAATATTAAAAGATTTTATAAATAATAAAAAACCAAACTACATTTCTCTCTCAGGGAATGAAAATAAAAGTGGTAAAAATGCTAAACTAAACATATATAAATCTAAATCATTTTTAGAAAAACTTGAAAATATATTTAATAATCAATATTTAATTAAAAATGATGATGAATCTATGGTTTTAATGAAATCAATAGAAGAAGCATATAAGTATGCCATAAATGAAAGTGTTAAGTATGGTGGAGAAAAATATGAAGATGTTTTATATTATTGGCAAAATTTAGATATAAATTCTAAAAGTAAAATAGAACGTTGGAATGCCACTAAACGTAAAGTGAAAAGAGAAGTTTTACAAGAAATTTACCAAATTAAATGAAATATAAATTAACAGACATATATAAGCAAATTAGGGAAGAGGAAACAGCTGCCCAAGTAGCACAATATAAAATATTTTGTGATATGGATGGCGTGTTATGTGATTTTGATAGACGATTTGAACAATTTGGAGGAATGTCTCCTAAAGAATACGAATCAAAATATGGCATTAAAGAATTTTGGGAACTTATAGATAAAAAAATAGGTGTTCAATTTTGGTCTAAAATGCCATGGATGTCTGATGGTAAACAACTTTGGGACTATATTAAAAAATATAACCCATCTTTACTCTCAGCTCCTTCTAGAGAAGCATCTTCTCGCTATGGAAAACATTTGTGGGTAAAAGAAAATATACCTGGGACTAAATTAATTTTAGCAAATAGAGAAAAGAAAAAAAATTATTCTGGAAAAAATCGAATACTTATCGACGATCGCCCTGATAATATTAATGAATGGAAGGCCACAGGAGGTATAGGTATTTTACATACTTCAACATCAAATACAATTAACGAATTAAAGCAACTAGGATTATGAAATATCAGTACAAATTGGTAAAAGAAAATGAAGGTGAAGAAGAAGTTAGTGGGTTAAAAGGTATACAATCTCAAAATGAATTAGTATTAACAGCCTTAGAAGGACGTACTGCTAAAGAACTTCTTGATATTATCAATGATCCTGCTAACCTGGATAAAGTATATGCTAAAGAAGCTTCTGGACTAAAAGATATCAAAATTAAAGTATTTGGTGATATGCCTAATGCTCGTTATAAATTAAGTGATAACATTGCTATATATAAGGAAAATGGTACTTCTCTTTATTCTAAAATAGAAAATGCAGTTGGTGCAAAATTTGATAGAAAAGGAGCCGAAATTAACAAAGACAAAGCCGGTAACATTCGGTTTATTTTTCCTAAAAATAGTAAATATAATGTAGATTTAGTAGAAAAATATTTTAACAGTATGGATAGTGGTGAAAAATCTAGAAAAGCAGATTTACGACCTAAAGAAATAGATGAACTTACATTAAGATTTCCATTAAGTGATGGTCCAACTCTTAGAAAAATATTAGATAATGCAAATTTAGAATCAGGTAAAGATTATAAATTAAGTAAACAAGAAGCAATACAAGAAAATTTACGTACTTTAGTTAAAAAAGAAATATTAAAGTTTTATAAAAAATAATTTATGTCAGAAAACGTTTTAAAAAAAGATTTCAAACAAAAGGATGTTCAACGTCTTCGTAATCTTGTTCAAGGCAAGTACGGAGAAAGGACTACTGTGGGGATTGGTTATGAAAAGAAAAAAAGTTTTCATGATGAGGGAGATGTGTGGGAAGAAGATGGTAGGCAATGGACTATCAAAAATGGCATTAAACAAAATCTTACTAAATTAGACAAAGCAAAGCACTCAGTGACTTTGCCACTTTTCTGCCCTTGTTGCTCTAATTTAATGAAAAATAAATTCGATAAATTATTTTACATTCAATATAATAGATGCTTTAATTGTCAAATTGACTTTGAAACAGATATTCGCAAAATGGGATTATGGGAAGAATATGAAAAAAATATCATCAATTCAGATGTAGATCATCTTATTAAAGATTATAATACATGGATGGATGAAGTTATCAATGGTTCAAATGAAAGTTTTATTACTGAAGCCGGAGATATTGAAAAATGGGATGGCTCAGCAAAGAAAAAGTTGTTAGAAAGTAAAGAAGAAACAATTAAATATTTGCAAACCTTAAAACGATGAAGTCATGCCTCCAATTCCAATTTACATAACAGTTGTAACAGCACTAATAACAGCGATTTTTGGTCCTATTATTGTAGAATGGGTAAAATCTAAATTTATTTTTCCCCATAAAGACGCATTAGGAGAATCTATTAATACAGATGAAAAAGTTGATCATCAACTAGAAATATTAATAAAAGAACTAAAAAGTGATAGAATATGTATTGCTCAATTCCATAATGGAGGACATTTCTACCCTACAGGAAAATCAATTAAGAAGTTTAGTATTTTTTATGAACGAACTACAGACAAAACATCTTCTATAAAAGATACTTTCCAAAATATTCCTGTATCTTTATTTCCTAAAGCATTTTCTTTAATATATAAAGATGGAGAAATAATAATTCCTGATACTAAAGAAAATTATTTGGATTGTGGTTTATTTCAAATTCAAGGAAAAAATTATAAAACTAAATCATTCTATGTTTTTTCAATAAAAGATATAAATAATAATTTTATAGGTTCTTTAACTATTTCATATTATACTAGAAAACATTCTTTTACTCAAGAGGAATGGATATTAATAAGACAAAAAATAGGTGTAATAGGAGCAATTTTAACTGACTACTTGCACGGAAAAAGATAAACACAATATTTATAATAAAATACAAAGATGAAAGAATTTGAAAGAATGCAGAAGTTAGCTTTTGGCAACACAATTCCAGCATTAAAACATATTGAAAATCAACCAGTTTCTTTAACTGAAAATGCACTTAAAGCTAAAATTAAAGAACTAGTACATTCATCTTTAGGTGAAGCTAAGAAAAAGAAAAAAGAAGAAGATGTAGCTCCCCAAGAAGATGTAAATATAGAAATGGATGCTACTGAAGAAATACCTGGAGATACTATGGCACCTGAATCAGTAGATGGAGCAGATATTGATCCAACAGTTAAATCAATCCAGGATTCATTACAAAAAGCATTTGCTCAAGCTAAAACATTGGGTGATGAAAAACTTATCGCTCAAATTGGTAATACAATTACTATGCTTGTTAGAACACAAGTATTAGGTGGGCAACAAGTAGCTGAATCATTAAATGAAGAAGAAACAGATTATCAAGAAGGATACAGACATGGATACAATAACGGATATAGAGATGGTGTAGAAGGAGAAGAAAAAGAAAAATTTTAATAAAAACAAATAAAAACAAACAATTTATGAATTCACAAGAACTATTTGAACAAATTAGTGGGTTATTCGAAACAGCAAAAGAAAATCACGCTGAAACAACTAAAGCCGCTAAAGGTAGAGCACGCAAAGCACTTTCTGAAATAAAAAAACTCATTGCAGCCTACAACAAAGCTTCTGTTGCTGAAGTAAAAGCAAAGTAAAATGGCACAGCTTACCCCAAGAGAAATAGCAATCAAAAATCAACTCTACAATCAATATAAACAAAATAAAGATGAGTTTATAAAAGATTATGGATCTGATGCTGAGCGAGTTATGTTGGGGAGAGCAATTAAATTAGCAAAATCAATGGCTGCAAAAGACGACAAGCAAAAAATTAAGGAAATGATTAAAAAGGCCCTTCAAGGGCCTATTTCTGAAACTGAAGAAATCAATTCAATTGAATACGTACAAAATCGTAGACCAGTTGAAAGTAATCCTGAAGATGTAGTTAAGTTGGATGTTCCACTACTAATTCGTATAATGGAATATGCTAGAGAAGATGCTAAAACAGACATGGATTTACATTTTGCAGCAGAAAACATGATTCAGTTATCAAAACCAAACAGAATTCTCAATATGGGGGATTATGAAAGTATTGTTTCTCCATACGTAAAAATTGATTAAAATGACTAAAAGCGAGTTTAGAGATAGAATTAAATCTTTAGTTAAACAAGTATACTCAGGTGCAACTAAATCCACAGAAGTAGATTTAGATACAGTATCAGCTGTATCTTTAGATACAACTCGTTTTCCAGTTCTAGCTAAATTCCCAACACTTAGAGATACCATTATTAAATTGCTAACAGATCAATATGATTTGTTTTTAAAAGACATTGAATGGGTAGCACCCCGTCCTACTACATTTCGTATTGTATTAGCAAATGATCAAATATTTTATTTGATATTTACTGATAGAACATGGATTGGTAAAGTAGAAGGTAAAAAATATTACCTATTGAACATAAGTGAAGAACAAAATTGTGTTGAATCAATAGCTAGAATTTTATCTTATGGTGCTAAAACTGAAGTTAAAAAAGAAGAAGTAGCACCTGAAGCACCAGTAGAAACACCAGCAGAAACTCCTGTTGAAGAAACACCACCAACAGTATAATGGACGCATTAGATTTATTTTTTAAAAAATACTCTTACAAATTTCCTAAAGGATATCCTGACATGAATAATGAGCAGGATATCAATATTTTAGCTAATTTGTTAGAAGGATTAGGAATTGACTTAAGTGAAGACAAATCCTCAGATAGACAAGAAGCTAAAGAAATTTTAAAAAGAGAATTGGATTTAACTGATCAAGATTTTAAAGATAGTGGATTGCAATTTTATGTTTTAGTACCTGGAAATCAAAGACTATCATTTATAGACAAAATTGAAAACATAGATACAGGAACAGATAAAAAGTTTAACTACAATTCCACTCCATCTGCATTCTCATCTTTAGGTTATTTTATGTATGGTGGTGTAAAATTTGGAATTAAACCTAGTGAAAAACAAGGTGGAAAATCTGCAGGTTTAGATAATGAAAATATCTTTTATAATACTGTTACTTCATTATTAAAAAATGGTCCCAAAGATATAAAAATTACAGATGGTGAAAAAGAAGTAGTATTTAAAGATATTACTGAAATTGAAGAAACAGGTAGAAAAACATCAGGATACTCTAAATCAGATATTGATTTTTATAGTAATGGAACAAATAAAGGTGGCTTATCTTTGAAAAAAGAAAATGCAATATATTGGGAATCTTCCGATGTTAGATTTAAAAATGAAGTAAACAACTTAGTTAAAGCTATTACTAGTGGTAAATTAGGTGATGAAATATCATATGTTCCATATACTGATGCTCGAGGAAATACAGATCCCGGCATTATTAAAATGTATAATAAGAAAGAAAATAAACCGATTGCTGGTATTATAATAAAAGATCTACCTCAACAAGATATACAACAAGTTATTTTTGGTAATGACAATGTACCAGTGGCTGTTGCTACTTGGAGATCAAGTGATTTTACTATTGATGGAGATACAATTATAGCTAAAGCTAAAAAATTATATACTACATTAAAAGATATTGAAAAGGATAAATCACTCCCCATATTGAATGTTAGACATGATAAAACAAGAAGATCATCAAAAGGATTAAGAGCTTTATTACAAACTGAAAAATCTTTATATAAAGATGAATCTTTAAAAGGCAACAATGTTGAACTTTCATATAACGAAATAATGTCATAATATTTATAGGTATGGAACGTATTAAACAACTTATTCGAGAAGTACTTTCTACTCCACCCAAGAAAGAATCATGTAACTGTGGTTGCCATTCTTGTGAAAACGTAGGAAATAAAGGTCCAGTTCTAAACGAAAGCTTAAATGCTAAAATCGTAATGACTGAAAACATGAAATATCATGTTGACAACAGATTACCACTTACAGAAAACACATTTCGTTATGGCTCACAAGCATTCTTAGATTTATGGGCTGAAGCTCGTTATCTATATTCTCGTAATGCTATTCATGTAAATGATGACGATAAAGAAATTTTACTTGAAACTAATTTAGGTGAATACGGAATGTATGAAGGTAAAAAAGTGCCTTTAGATTTACCTATGTTAGAAGATGATTCATTAGCGGCTGATGAAGAGGAAATAGCTGACGAACCTATATCTGAAACTGATAAAAAGAAAAACCCACCAATTGGAAAACCAAAACGTGGTGGTTCTAAAAAGTTTTATGTATATGTTAGAGACAAAGGTAAAATTAAAAAAGTATCATTCGGGGGAACTACCGGATTGTCTGTTAAAATAAATGATCCTAAAGCAAGACAAGCTTTTGCCGCTCGCCATAGATGTGCTCAAAAAACAGATAGGACAAAACCTAGTTATTGGTCATGTAGAATCGGTCGTTATTGGAAGCAATTAGGAGGAGCAAAAAACTTTAGCGGATATTGGTAGGAAATCGGCCTTACCAATATTTATAATAAAATAAAATATGGCGTATGTTTATATTGTAATCAATAAAGTTAATGGGAAAAAATATATTGGTTCCTCTCGAAAATCCCAAATAGATGAAAATTATTATGGTAGCGGCAAAGCAGTAAAAGATGCTCTAAAGAAATATGGTAAAGAAAATTTTATAAGAGAAATACTGTGGGAGGGTGAAGGAAATGCTCGCGATATAGAAACATGTTATTTAATAAAATTTAATGCTTCTAAGAATCCAATGTTTTATAATATGACTAATGATGCTAGAGGAAATGATCTTCATAAAGAAGAAACAAAACTCACTGTTAGTGAAAAACTAATTGGGAGAAAATTTACGAAAGAGAGATGTGACAAAATATCTAAAGCTAAGAAAGGATCCACAACCTCTAAAAAAGGCAAACCTGATGGCCCCAAACCAGGAGTATCAGAAGCTCATAAAGGTAGAATTAGTCCTAATAAAGGAAAAGGAAATCAAGTAGCTTTATATACAATATCTGAAGAATATATCAGAACTTATTCTAGTTACTATGACCTAGCTATTGATCTCCAAATAAATCCAGAAACAGTAAGATGTCAACTTATTGGAAAATCTCAAACTATTAAAAATAAGCAATATAAAGCGCAATATGTATGATAGAAATGTGGTAATATGAAACTATTAGAACTTAAAAAACTTATTCAAGAAGAACTACGTATAATACGTGAAAGTTCTGCTTCAAAACTTTATAAAGTAGAAGGACTATTAGTAACAAATACTGATAAAAAAACACAATCCCAAATACTTTCAGATATTAGATCAATCCCAGGTATCACAACAGTAGATGCTCAAGAATATACTCCTCGTTTACCTAAAAAAGGATACACATACGATAGATTAACCATCAAGGTTGATCCATACCCATACATTAAAAAAGACGGTAAATTTGATATAGAAACGATTAATCAAGTAATCGCAAGTATTGGTGGGATTAAAGGAATAGTTAAATTTAGAGTTGATAACCCCCAATTAATTAATATTGGGATATGATTAAGTTAATTAATCTTCTAGAACAAATTCTTCAAGAGAAAGCTGATCGCTGTAAGCGTATTGCTGATCGTAAGTACGATAAACCATCTGCTTACAAATCAGGTGCTATCGTTAGATGTCGTAAAGGTAATATTTGGAAGGATTTAAAAGAAGAAGAATTAAATGAAAAAGTAAAAGAAACACTTCGTACTTGGTTTAAACGTAAAGGTGCACCAGGTAAAGAAGGCGGATGGGTTGATTGTAATACTTGTAGAGACGGAAAATGTAAATCATGTGGTAGAAAAGAAGGTGAAAAACGTTCTAAATATCCTTCATGTCGTCCTACACCAGCTCAATGTAAAACACCTGGTAAAGGTAAAAAATGGGGGAAAACAAAATGAAAAAAGAATTTAATATAACTGAGTGGGCACTCAAAAATAGACTAAAAGAACATGAAGGTGAAGAATATCCTCCTTACATGTATTCACCTGTAGGTTTTAGCTGCGCAGTATGTAAATATCATTATATAAAAGATGATAAACATATGTGTAAAAATAAACAATACCAAGAGTATAAAGGTACTGCTGAATTGGTTGATGATGAAGGAAATCAAATTAAAGATCCTTCAAAATGGTGTTCAAATTGGTTTTTACCTAAAGGAGAATGAAGCCATACACAGACATAGAAGTTACAGACAAATATGTTATTCGTGAATTTAACGAAAATATAGATCCAATTGAGCTTCTTTGGCATCGCGATAATGAAGATCGCACATTAGAAATAGTTGGTGAAACAGATTGGAAAATACAATTAGATAATAAATTACCAATCTTACTAGAAAGTCATATATTTATACCAAGACACGCATGGCATCGTGTTATTAAAGGAACAGGAACATTAAAATTAAAAATATACAAATGAAATCAACTGAATTAAGACAACTTATCCGCGAATCAATCAATGAATATATTCGTGAAATCGATGAAGCAGGAACAAAAGCTGGATTACAAGCTAAAATAGAAGCAACTGAAGGTGCTATTAGCAAACGTGAAAAAATGGCTAATATGGAAGGCATTGATGAAGCTTATCATGAAATGCTTGATAAAGGCAAAATGAAAGAAATTGGTAATGAAGTTAAGGCATTAAAAAAAAGTTTAGATAAATTGAAAAAACAATTAGATAAACTTAATTCAAAAGGTACTAAAACTGAAAAACCTGAATCTGAAGAAAAAGAAATTGTTGATGAAGTAAATATTGATGAAACATTTCCTGAATCTGGTGCTCAACTAGAAGAAGATAATAATGAGGATTTACCCCCTGCACCATCAGAAGAGGAAATAGCAGCTAATCAAATATACGAAATGCTCCATATGCAAAAACTAGCAGGTATTATTTCAGAATCTGAATATGTTGCTAAAGTAAAAGAAGTAGAAAAAGCATCTAAAAAATAACATATAGACTGATTCATAGCCGGTCGCTCGAAAGAGACAAAACATCCTGGATCTGTGGCCCATTTTTCGAAAGAAAGGTGGGCCACTCTAATTGGGATTTCAAAATAAAAAATTTTATATTTAGCACATGAAAAAAATCGTAATCGTAGGAGCAGGTGTAGCAGGTATTAACGCTGCTACCAAATTAGTAGACAATGGATATCCAGGACATCTAATTACAGTTATAGATAAAGGTAGCGATCCATATAATCGCTTACCTGAACAGGTAATGGAAGGCATGTTAGGAGCTGGAGGTTGGAGTGATGGTAAATTAACATACCATACTGCAATTGGAGGAGTATTATCAAAATACTGTGGTGAAGAAAAAGCTATGGAATTAATGGATCAAGTAATTAAAAACTTTACTCGTTTCCACCCTAAACCAGAAGAAATATTTATGTCTGATCCTCAAGAGGAACCAGATTTTATTAAACCACATTTTGGACTAAGACTATTTCCAGTGTGGCATATTGGTTCAAATTATCTACATGAAATTGCTATTAATTGGTATGCTTACTTAGCTGATAAAGGTATTAACTTTATGTGGGAAACGGAAGTTACATATATTGATTTTGATAATCCTCATGGATATGTGTTAATAGAAGGATTTAAAAACCAAGGTGGAGGAGAAAAAACACATTACATGACTACTGGAGATAAATTAATATTCGCAGTGGGGAAGAGTGGTATCGACTTTGGTAAAGCACTAGCAGATGAATACAAATTACCAACTGAACCTAAATCAGTGCAAATAGGTGTACGTTTTGAAGCACCACAAAAATATTTTCAAAAATTAATTGATGTATCATACGATTTTAAATTATATCAAAAATTCGATAACGTATCTCTACGTTCATTTTGTACAAATAATAATGCAGCTTATGTGGCTGTTGAGAACACTTATGGGGATGTAAGTTATAATGGACATGCTAAGAAAGGCGAAGAATATCGTAACGATATGACTAACTTTGGTATCCTAATGGAAATTAAAGGTATTGAAAATCCATTTGAATGGAGTAGAGAATTAGTTTCTAAAATCCAAATTGATAGTAAAGGACTATATTATTCTCCTTCCCGTAAACCAGGACAAACATCAGAAGGAAATATAGTAACAGCTACTCCAATAAGTTTAGATGGGTTAACTCATTTAATTGAACCTTCATTTAATGGTTATTTCAAATATGTATGGGATTTTATACAAAATATGAATGAAGTATTTGAATTTGGTGATGATTGGGGAATGTATATTCCTGAGGTAAAATATTTATCTCCTGAACCATTAGTTGATTACAAGAATTTAGCATTAGTAGACTATCCAAATGTACACTTTGTAGGTGATGCTTTATCTGCTCGTGGTATTACAGTAAGTGGAGCACATGGAATTTATGTTGCAGAAAATTTACTACAACATAAACTTGATGAATATCCAGATTTTGTAGAACATTATTAAACTTTACTATAATTCATTATATGTATAATAAAAACATATTTAAAACAAAATGGAATTAAGAAAATACATCCGCGAAATGGTTGAGACTGAGCTTGATGAAATGGCTCGTATCTCTACTAACATCAAAATTGGTGATCCTGAAAAAGCATCCATTGCAAAAGAGCTATATGCTGGAACTTGGTATGGTGATATGATTGATTATGTAGAGGAAGCAGGAGACGTTGGTATTCCTCAACCTGAACTAGCAAGAATGTTAGGTAAATCAGGCCAACAAGCAATCAATCCCAAAGTTAGAGATTTCCTTGAATCAAACATCTTCACTAAAGGTGAGTTATCAGTAGCTAAAAAAGAAAAACCAGAAGCTAGTGGTATTAAAGGTCGCCCAACCTCAGAAAAAACATTAATGGCTAAAGATGTTAATTCTAAAATGGAAGCAGATGCTAACTATAAACCATCAGAAGATGAATTAGCAATATTGGGGGCTGAGTTTATTGAAAAACTTAGAGCACGTGTTAAAGGTACTTTAAGACGTGGTCGTCCTGCACTTCCTTCTAAAGCAAAAGATGGCATGATAGCAGCTATGAAAAAAATAGGAGATGAAGATATAGACATGGATGGGGATATTGATGATGAGGATTTGGAAGATATTGCTGAATCAACTTCAATTAATGAATCGTTTACTCGTATGCAGAAATTAGCAGGAATTATTAAATAAATTATATTAAACAAATTTTAAATTGAGGACTTGGATTACCAAGTCCTCTTTTTTATATTCAAGTAAAAAATTAAAGTTCTATGAGTAATAAAAAAACAGACATTAGACGTATTAAATCCCCAGATGGGATTGTTCGTTATATTAAAGATGGAAAATTACATAATGCAGAAGGTCCTGCGGTAATTCATCCTGATGGTAGAGAAGAATATCATTTAAATGGTTTTCAATATTCAAAGGATGAATTTAAAACAATTAAAAAAGATAGTAATGGATTACCATTCTATAAACAATCAGGAACTAAAATGCGCCATTAAGATGAAGATTGGATTCACAGGTACAGTAAGTGTGGGAAAAACTACATTAGTTAATTCACTAAAAGAATTACCAGAATTTAAACACTATGATTTTGCAACTGAACGTTCAAAATATTTACGTGATTTAGGTATTCCCCTAAATACAGATAGTACATTAAAAGGACAAACAATTTTTCTATCAGAGAGATGTTCTGAGTTAATTAGACATAATATTATAACTGATCGAACAGTTATAGATGTTATAGCATTTACATTAAATGCCGATTCGATTGATTATTTAAATAAAGATGCGTTTGAAAAATATGCTTCTAAATTTATAGAGGAATATGATTGGATATTTTATGTATCACCAGCTGGAGTATCTATTGAAGATAATAATGTGCGTACTACAGATGGAGAATATAGAAAACAGATTGATCAAACAATCAAACATCTATGCTCAGAATATTTATGGAAAATTAAAAACTTTGGTATCATCGCTGGTACTAATGAAGACAGAATTACTCAAATAAAATCTTACTTGAATTTATAATATTTATAACAAAATCTTACTAAATGAAACGCAAAGAACTATATAACTATATTCGTGAAGAAATTGTAAATGAGTTAACTACTGTTACTAAAAATACTGATCAAAGTGAAGTTTCAACAATTTCTAAAGCAGAAAATGTACCTACAACTACCGTTTCTAATGCTATTAAGAAAGCCAAATCATCCGGTCAAGATGTAAATATAGCTGAGATGGCTCGTACTGCAAATAATATTAAAATTGGAGACCCAGCTAAAGTAACTCTACTTAGAAAATTATATGGTGGAACATGGAAAGGAAATATGTTAGATGCAGTAGAAAAAGCAGGTGAAGCAGGTATTTCTCAACTTGAATTAGCTTTAGCAGTTGGTAAAAAAAGTCAACCCGAAATTAATCCTGCCGTAAACGAATTTCTTAAAGTAGGTGCGTTTGCATTATCTAAAATTGCAGGTGCAGCCGCAGAACCAACTATTGCTCCTTCATCTGAAGAAGAAGAATGGATGGCGGACGCTGATGTACAAGATGATTGGGAAAAAGTTGAAGATGAAGATGAAGATATAATGGATAAAGGTCCATCAGCCGCAGATATCAAAGCAGCTGAAAAATCAGTTAAGAAAGTAGCAGGTGGTAAAGGATACGCTAAACAATTACCTCCTGAAGATGAAGAAAAATATGAACGATTGAAAAAGGGAATTGAAACTAAAATCTCCAAAATTAAGGCTCTTCAAAAACCCAAAAGAGCATCATCAAATGATATGCAGGTACTTAAAGCTTTAATTAATCGAGATGATGTTAAAAAACTATTTAAAGCTAAAGGTGTTAGTATAACTGACTTAGTAGCAGATATCATATCATGATAAATCAAAACCGATTTTATTTAATTATCATAGGAATACTAACTATAATTCTGTTAATGCAAAAATGTGGAGGGGGATGTAATTTTATTCCCGTTCTTCCACCTCCTGTAACCATTAGAATAGTAGATACTGTTTATACAGTAACTACAAAGGAGATTCCTACTTATGTCCCAAAATGGAAAACAATTACTAAATACGTTCATGATACAATTGAAACCGTGGATACTACATATGTTATTGGGGACTACTACTCTACTTATTTTTATCAAGATTCATTAATTAATGATACATTATGTTTTTACATTAATGATTCAATCTCAGAAAACAAAATCAAATCAAGAGATTTAAAATATATAATGTCATTTCCAACTATAAAAATACACGATATAGTAATTCAAAATAAAAACGAATATTATGTTGGTTTAGGATTAATTGGAAATCAAAAAGGAATTAATTATTTTGGTCCTGAATTTTTATTGAAAACTAAGAAAAAAGATGTTTATGGAATAGGAATAGGAATGGATGGAAATCTAAAACCTAACCTAAGTCTAAGAACATATTGGAAAATAGGCAAAAAATGAGTCAACCAGATCTTAAACAAATTATAAGGGATGAATATATTAAGTGTGCAAAAGATCCAGCACACTTTATGCGTAAATACTGTTATATACAACATCCACAACGTGGGCGAGTTATATTTAATTTATATCCGTTTCAAGGTAAAGTACTAAATTTATGGAAAGACAATCCATATTCAATGGTACTTAAATCTAGACAGTTAGGTATATCAACATTAGCAGCAGGATATTCTTTATGGTTAATGACATTCCATAAGGATAAAAATATTCTTTGTATAGCTACTAAGCAGGATACTGCTAAAAATATGGTTACTAAAACCAAGTTTATGTATGATAATTTACCATCATGGCTTAAAGTAGAATCTGAAGAAAATAATAAATTAACATTACGATTAATTAATGGTTCTCAAATCAAAGCAACCTCAGCAGCAAGTGATGCTGGTCGATCAGAAGCCGTTTCGCTTCTAATTATAGATGAGGCTGCATTTATTGAAGGTATTGAGCCAATTTGGGCTTCAGCTCAACAAACCCTAGCAACAGGTGGTGGTGCAATTGTATTATCAACACCTTTTGGTACAGGTAACTGGTTCCATAAAACATGGGTTAAAGCAGAAGCACAAGATAATAACTTCTTACCTATTAAATTACCTTGGTATGTTCATCCTGAACGTGATCAAGCTTGGAGAGATAAACAAGATGTAGAATTAGGTGATCCTAGATTAGCAGCACAGGAATGTGATTGCGATTTTACTACATCTGGGGATGTAGTTTATTATCCAGAACACATTGAATATATGATGTCTACTCACGTAGTAGAACCATTAGAGCGTCGTGGGGTAGATGGAAATTTATGGGTTTGGGAATCACCAGATTATACTAGAAGTTATATAGTAATAGCAGATGTTGCTAGAGGAGATGGAAAAGATTTTTCTGCATTTCACGTATTTGATATAGAAACAAATGCCCAAGTAGCAGAATTTAGAAGTCAACTTCCACCTAAAGAATTTGGATATCTATTAGTAGCCATTGCTACAGAATATAATGAAGCACTATTAGTAATTGAAAACGCAAATATTGGCTGGTCAGCTATAGATTCAGTAATAGAAAGAGGATATAGAAATCTATATTATTCACCTAAAAGTGATGTTGCAACTTCTGATTCGTATATTAACAGATACGAAGATACATCCAAAATGACCCCAGGTTTTACTACATCATTAAAAACACGTCCTTTAGTAATTAACAAAGGTCGTGAATATTTTGGAGATCATAGTGTAATTATTCGATCAAAACGTTTGATTGAAGAAATGAAAGTATTCATTTGGAAAAATGGTCGAGCAGAAGCCCAATCTGGATATAATGATGACTTAGTTATGGCTTATAGTATAGGAATGTACTTAAGAGATACAGCATTAAAAAACAAACAGCAAGGATTAGAATTAACAAGAGCAACATTAAATAATATATCAAGAATATCTCCACAACAAGGTGCTTATTTTGCAACGGGAATGGACAATCCATATTCTATGAAGGTAAATGGAGAAGGAAATGAGGATATTAGTTGGCTTTTATGACTTTAAATAAATAAATAATGGCAGATACAAGTATTTTTACTAGATTAAAAAGATTATTTTCAACTGATGTCATCATCCGTAATGAGGGTGGGAATCAAATTAAAGTAATGGATGTTGATTCAATTCAACAAAGTGGACAATATAAAAACAATTCATTAATTGATAGATATAGTAGGATATATTCCGCGAATGCTACCTCACTTTATGGTCAACAATTAAATGTTAACTATCAATATTTAAGAGCCCAATTATACTCAGATTACGATGTAATGGATAATGATGCAATTGTTGCTTCTGCTCTAGATATAATCTCAGATGAATGTACATTAAAAAATGAGATGGGTGAGGTACTTCAAATTCGTAGTTCAGATGAAGATGTACAAAAAATTCTTTATAACTTATTCTACGATGTTTTGAACATAGAATTTAATATGTGGTCGTGGATTCGTCAAATGAATAAATATGGTGATTTCTTTTTAAAATTAGAAATCGCTGAAAAATTTGGAGTATACAATGTTATTCCTTATACCGCATATCATATCATGCGCCAGGAGAATTATGATAAAGAAAACCCTTCAGCAGTAAGGTTCGCATTTTCTCCTGATGGATATGTTGGTGGAACTGCAGGTCAATATCCTGTCCCTAACCAGAGGCAAGATGAAGCAAATGGGATTTATTTTGATAATTATGAAATGGCTCATTTTAGATTATTAACTGATGTTAACTATCTTCCTTATGGTCGTTCATATATTGAACCAGCTCGTAAATTATTTAAACAATATGTGTTAATGGAAGATGCTATGTTGATTCATAGAATCTCTCGTGCCCCAGAAAAACGTATTTTTTATATCAATGTTGGTGCTATTCCTCCTAATGAAGTAGAAAACTTCATGAAGAAGACTATTACCACAATGAAAAAAACACCATATATAGACGAAAAAACAGGTGAATATAATTTAAAATATAACATGCAAAACATGTTGGAAGATTTTTATATTCCTGTTCGCGGTAATGATCAAACAACTAAAATTGATACCACTAAAGGTTTAGAATATAATGGTATTGAAGATGTAGCTTATTTAAGAGATAAATTGTTTGCTGCTTTAAAAGTACCTAAAGCATTTATGGGTTATGAGAAAGACTTAACTGGTAAAGCAACATTAGCGGCTGAAGATATTCGTTTTGCTCGTACAATTGATAGATTACAACGTATTGTACTTTCTGAATTATATAAAATAGCATTAGTGCATTTATATACTCAAGGGTATAGAGGCGAAACATTAACTAATTTCGAACTTTCGTTAACTACCCCATCAATTATATACGATCAAGAACGTATTGCATTAATGAAAGAAAAAGTAGATTTAGCTAAAAATATCATGGAAGCCCAACTACTGCCTACAGATTGGATCTACCATAATGTATTCCACTTTAGTGAAGATCAATTTGATGAATATAGAGATCTTATTATACAAGATGCTAAGCGTAAGTTTAGATTAGGTCAAATTACTGAAGAAGGAAATGATCCATTAGAAACAGGAAAATCATATGGTACACCACATGATTTAGCTTCACTTTATGGTAAAGGCAGGACAATGACAGATCCAGGAAATGTACCTGATGGATATGCTACTGATGTAGAATTAGGTCGTCCTAAAGAAAAAGTTACAAATATCAATACTCAAGATAATACTTTAGGAAAAGATAGATTAGGTAGACAATCAATGAAAGTAGATGATCAGCCTGATTTCAATAACAAACCTATCAATGAGATTACATATCTAAAAAATAAACAGTTTTTAAATGAAATAGAAAAAAAATTAGTTTTCCAAATAGATAAAGCAAAAGAATCATTACTTGATGAAAATCAATTGCGAGATTAATATTTTTTCATATATTTATAATTAAAATAAACATTTAGATGTTAATTAAACATTCGAAATTTAAAAACACAGGTATTTTATTCGAGCTTTTAGTACGACAAATTACCTCAGATACTCTATCTGGCAAAACATCAGAGGCTACTAATATTCTAAAAAAATACTTTAGTAAAACTGAGCTAGGAAGAGAGTATAAATTGTATGATAGTTTACTTAAACGCACCAACTTAACCGAAGGTAAAGCTGAAGTTGTCATTAGTACAATTTTAGAAAGTGCAAAACAGCTAAATCGCTCAGCTCTTAAGAGACAAAAATATAATTTAATTAATGAGATTAAAGATCACTATAGTTTAGAGGAATTTTTTAAAACAAAACTCCCTCATTATAAATCTCAAGCCGCTATTTATACATTAATAGAATCAACGGGTAGTGATAAAAAACAATCTCACGAGCAGATTATTACTAATAGATTAGTACTGTTGGAACATTTAACTTCCTCTACAAAAAAGACAAACAAGCCTAAAGATAGTATTATGGAAGAGTTTTCTCAATATGATAGAGATACTCGTATTTTAACATATAGAATTTTATTAGAAAAATTCAATACCAAATACTCAGATTTCAGCACTAATAAAAAATTAATACTTAAAGAATTCATCAATAGTGTAGATAACACAGATAAATTAAAAATATTCTACAATTCTAAAATTGGTGAAATGAAAAATGAATTAGTTTCGTTAAATAAAAAAACTAAAAACCAAGTTACTAAAATTAAAATAAATGAAGTAGCAACGTTTTTAGTTGGGTTGGGAAAAAACGATAAAGTAAATAACGAACATATAGTAAATCTACTTCAATATTGTGATTTGCTAGAAGAACTTCAACAAGCTAATGGAAAGTAACGACCCAAAAAAATCATTCGAATTAACACCATCAGAAACAGATCCTGAAACAGGTAGAGTTACTTTTGATGTTAAATACAATGCTGACTTCCCAGGAATATATAAAGCATTTAAAAAGCTTAACGAAGAATATAAGAAATTTTTATTATTTGATGAAGTAAAAAAAGATCCTAAATTTAAAGAGATATATAAAGGATTTAATTACTTATTCAATCAATATAAATCTCACATGAGGGAAAATTATCCTAAACAATATAGTCTTTTAAAAGCAGCAAACGAGGAAATGTTAAAGGAACTCGTTCAAAATTATTTAAAAGAAATGAGTGCCACAGGAGCAGGAGTAAATGCAGCTACTTATACATCAGGACAAAGTGAAAACACAGCTCAGAAATATGCTTTTAATCCAAATAAAAAAGCAAAAGGAGCCCAAAATATCTATTACTATAAATTAGGATGGAAACCAGTTGATGCTGAAAAACTTCATAAGCAAGCCAAAGGTTTAGAACATAAAGATCTATGGACTAAAAAATTAGAAGAAAACGAATCAACTGACTCATACATAAATTCATTAAACATACAAGATCCGTCGTTAAAACAATTTATTGACACCAGAATGACCGATTTTGATAAGATTGAGGACAAATTAAATACATTACTTCCGTTGCTTAAAAGTGCTAAAACCGATACAATGGAATATTACAAAACCAATCCTGATTTTAAAATCAAATACGGTACCGATTTGGCAGTAGATTATTTAGATGATTTAATAACTTTATTTAAAGAAAAAAAAATAACATGACACTTCAAGAACAATATAACTCAATTAAGAGTGGCAACGGAAATAAAGACCAATTCTTAAAACACGCTCGTAGCTTATTTCCAGAATACTTTAATCAATATACTGACTTTAATACAGCAACTAATGTATTGAAATCAAAACAAATCATTAGCGAAGCAGCAGGTGGTGTTGTAGCTAAAGGATTTGATATCTACGATTGGAAGAAAATTTTAGCTGAAGAGGTTAAAGCCGAAGAAAAAGAAACTTCAAAAGAAGTTAAAGATAAACAAGCACACGCCTACGATAATTCAGACACTAAAAATGCTGACAATATTAATTTCAATGAAATCATGAAAGGCTTTTATGCTGAAATGAGAGATGAGAAAAATGCTGGAAAAACAGGTGATGAAATTAAAGCTATGGTTGTTAAAAACTTAGCTAAGGATCCTTTATTCTATACTAAAGACGGAATGTTTGGAGTTAAAGGTGTAGGATATACAACTGAAGCTCCTGGTTTAGGTGAACCTAAAGAACCAAAAGGCAAACATAAAGCATCAGGATATGGTGATTTAGATACTGAAGTAAAAATTAAAGAGCCAAAATCAAATGTTCAAGACTCATTAGGTGATCAAGAAGCAGAAACTACAATGCCTAAAAAAGTAAAAGAAATGCCTGACAAAGGTGTTACTGGTGTAGAAAAGAGAATCAAATTAAAAGAAAATATCCAAGATAGAGCAGATGCAATTAATGATTTTGCTCGTTTAGTAAAAACAGGAACAAATGATGAGATAGCTAATACTTTTGAAAATAATAGAGATTACGAAACAACTATTAAAGTTTCCGAAATGATAAAAATCCTAAAAAAATATGGAAAATATGATGATATAATGAGCATGATAGATGATGATTTCACCGATCCTGCTGGTGGAAGAGGTTTATCTAGTCATTTAGAAGAAAAAATTGGTATGTTCAATGATCCTATAGGATATAAAAAATCTGGATTAAGTGATATAGATAAAATGTTTACTAAGGAATTACAAAAAGACAATACATATACCATATATAAGAATGGAAAGATAGTAAAAACTGGAATTGAAGGTACTGGTAATGCTAATGCATGGATAAATGATGAAATGAGAAAATTAAAAGAAGCAATGGATCAAGGTCCTGTATCTATTAAAGGAAAAACAGGTCCAACTGGTGGAACACAAAAGATTCCCCGTGCTTTATTTTTAGATAAAGAAGTAATTAGTACGATAAATGATGCTCAACCTGGAAGTATTAAATTAATTTCCAAACCAGGAGATAAACGTGTGTATATGTATGTTTCTTCATTTGTTAAAAATGCTTTAGATGAATTAGAGAGAGGTCGTTCTAGTAGAGAAAAACTTAAAAAACAATCTAAATTAGCAGATGTACTTGCTGATAAACTTCCATCTGCTATTAGAGGTAAAATTAAAAAAGAAATTAATCCTAAAATGGATTCTGGTTTAAAAATGCATTATGTTGATTTAAATATATCTCCTAAAAAAGATAAAACAGGATATTGGGTTTTAGCTAAAGGTGAAAGTGCACCATTGGTAGCAGAACAAAAACTTCGTTCATTGATTCGTAATCTTATTAAGGAAGAATTAGTAAACGAAATATCACCTGAACTCTTTAAAAGAGCAACTGATGTATCTCGCGAACGAGGTCAAGATCGTAGAACAATGAATATGGGTGAAACATTTTTTAACAAATTCAAAGGTAGACCTTTAATGGGTAGTACTATTGCAGATGTATCTTATGCTAAACCACAATCCGGTGATTATGAAGAAGTTATTGTAAAAATTGAAGTACCTTCATCTGTTGTTCCTGGCGAGACAAAATTTAGATTTATTTACTATGATGTTAGAAAAGACCAATGGGGTGTAGATAAAGAAATAACTAGAGCAGACGCTCGTATATTATCACTTATAGCTCAACATATCAATCCTGACACTCGATACAAATCAGGTGGTGAAGGATTCCAAATTAAAGGATACTAAAATTATGAAGCCATTACTTATAGAAGTCACCCCATTCAATGTATCACCTAAATCACTTACTGAGTCTCGTGATAGGATATCTGGCAACCCAATAGTTGAAGGGATATTAGCTACCTGTGAAGTAAAAAATGGTAATGGTAGATATTATGCTAAAGAGTTATGGGAACGTGAGATAGATAAGTATATGGATATGGTTAGAGAAAATAGAGCTCTAGGTGAACTAGACCATCCAGATTCTCAAATCATTAACTTAAAAAATGTCTCCCACAATATTAAAAAAATATGGTGGAAAGGAGATATGGTAATGGGTGCAATTGAAATTCTACCTACACCATCAGGAAATATCCTTAAAGCATTAATTGAATCAGGTATTAAGGTAGGTGTTTCATCTCGTGGAATGGGTAGTTTAAAACAAGTAGGTGAAGTATTAGAAGTACAAGATGACTTTGAACTACTATGTTTTGATTTTGTTTCCACACCTTCAAATCCAGGTTCATGGATGCATCCTGTAGGACAAATACATGAGGGATTATCTACATCAATTAATTCAAACCCCTATTCTAAAGTTAATTCTATACTTACTGAAATACTTTGTTCAAACGGTACTTGTCCAATATTTTAACTATGGAACAACAACAATCAAATGAAGAATTTCTCCATATGCAAAAACTTGCAGGTTTAATTACTGAAGAAGAATATAAAGCTCATTTATGGTATGATCAATATCTTAAAAATATATCTAAATCTTTTGAAAAATTAAAACAAACATTAAAAGATGAAGGTCATGATATTAAATGAAGATAATAAATCAATTTTAGATTTAGTAAATTATATAGATTCTAAGATTATATCTCTTCGTAAAGAAAATAAACTTTTAGAAATAATTAATTTTTTAAATAAACTTTAACCCCTCCTAAAATAGTCTTTTAGGACCGAGGCGCAGAAATGCGCCTTTCTTTTTTTTTCTCTGCATTTTTGAATAATTTTTATATATGTATATTAGAATGTGCCCAATTTATGAGGCATTGCTTATAATAATTTTATTACGTTTCGAGGATTCTCCTCACATTAAACGTATTTCCAACAAACAAATTTAAGGAAAAAATGGCAACAAACAGAGATTTGCTTAAAGAAGCAATCGCGGACGCTAAATCTGTTAAAGAAACAGCAATAGCAAACGCAAAAGCTGCTCTCGAAGAAGCATTCACTCCGTATCTTAAGGAAAAACTCTCCGCTAAACTCCAGGAAATGGAAAACGAAGAGGAAATTAAGATGGAGGAAATGTATGAAGATGAGACAGAAGAAATGAAAGAAGAAAAAGAATCTATGGATGAAATTTCATTAGATGAACTTCTTGCTGAACTTGAAGATGAAGAAATAGAGGAATCTATTTTCGAAGCTAAAGAGGAAGAAGAAGAATCCGAAGAAGAGGAATCTGAAGAGGAAATGTCTATTGAAGACATGGATGAAGATGATTTGAAATCTTTCATTGAAGATGTTATTAAAGACATGGTAGCTGCAGGTGAACTTGAAGCTGGTCATGAAGGTATGGAAAATGAAGAAGGTGCTGAAGAAGAAATAGATGCTGAAGAAGAAGAAATTGATGAAGAAGTTAATCTTGATGAACTTTTAGCTGAAGAAGAATTAGACGAAGAAATTGGTCTTGATGAACTTTTAGCTGAACTTGAAAGTGAAGAAGTTTATGAAGAAAAAGACAAGATGCAAGAGGAACTTGAAGAAGCTTATGAGGCAATCAAAACTCTTAAATCAGAACTTAACGAAATCAATTTGTTGAATGCTAAACTTCTTTACACTAACAAAATCTTCCGTAATAAGTCTTTAACCGAGTCACAAAAAGTAAAGGTTTTAACAGCATTTGATAAAGCTACGTCTAAAAAAGAAGCACAATTAGTATATGAAACTCTATTAGAGAATTTGAAAACACCAGTTAAAAAATCTCCAATTCAAGAGTCATTAGGTTCCGCTTCTAAAGCATTAGGTACAGCTAAATCAACACCAATTATCGAAAACGATGCTTTCTCACGTATGCGTGAATTAGCATTCGGAAACAAAAAGTAAAATTAAACTAAAAACAAACTAAAAACAAATTTTAAAAACGATGAGTTCAATCAATCAATTACTCGAATCCGCTAATCCGTGGAAATCACTTCAAAGTGATGCCGCTAGATTAGCAACCAAGTGGTCTAAAACAGGCTTACTTGAAGGCTTCGGTTCAGAGGTAGAAAAAAACAACATGGCTCTTATCCTCGAGAACCAAGCAAAACAATTAGTAGTAGAAACTAGTCAAACTGGTGCTTCTCCAACTGCTGGTACATTTACTGTTGGTCAGTCTGAAAACTGGGCAGGTATCGCTCTTCCATTAGTACGTAAAGTATTCGGATCGATTGCTGCTAAAGAATTCGTTTCTGTACAACCAATGAATTTACCTTCTGGACTAGTATTCTTTCTAGATTTCCAATACGGAACTGATAAAAATCCATTCACATCAGGTAACTCACTTTATGGTGCTCGTAATGCAACTGGTCAATTCCCATTCCAAACAACTGGCACAACTGGTGGTTTATATGGTGAAGGTCGTTTTACTTATTCTACTAACCAATTTTCATCATCTTTTTCAAGTTCATTAGCAGGTTACTCTGCTAATTCAGCTTCTTGGGCAGAAGTAAATTTTGATTCTGCTCTATCAGCATCAGCAGCAGCTTCAAGAATTATTAAAGTAACAGTTCCTACATCAGCTTCAATTTTAAGTAATTTTGATCCAGATGCAGTTAGAGGATTTGTATTAACTTCAGGTTCAAATTTCCCATTAGCTGGTACTTTACCTGCCTTTACTTCTTATAACTACACAGCTAACACTATTGCATTCTTTTTCACAGCCTCTGGAATTCCAGCAGCTGGTTCAACTTGGTTGATAGAATACAATAAAATTACAGCTGATAATAATCGTGGTGATTTTGAAGATACAACTTCTCCTTCATTCTCAGTTCCAAATGCTGAAAGTGCATCTACAATTGTTATTCCAGAAATCAACATCAAGATGCAATCACAAGCGATTGTTGCTAAAACTAAAAAGTTGAAAGCAGTATGGACACCTGAATTTGCTCAGGATCTTAACGCTTACCAGAACATCGATGCTGAAGCTGAATTGACTAACGTAATGAGTGAATACATTTCAATGGAAATTGATTTAGAAATTCTTGATATGTTGATCGAAGATGCTGCAGCTGGAACAGAAGTATGGTCAGCTGTAAACAATCAATTTATTGATTTTGCTACAGGTACAATTACTAATGCTGCTGTAAGTAATAATGGATTCTACAACACTCAAGGTGGATGGTTCCAAACTCTTGGTACTAAAATGCAGAAAATTTCTAACAAGATTCACCAATTAACACTTCGTGGTGGTGCTAACTTCTTAGTATGTTCTCCAACAGTAGCAACAGTTCTTGAATCAATCCCAGGATTTGCTGCAAATACTAATGGTGATGCTGCAAACATGGAATACGCAATGGGTGTTCAGAAAGTAGGTGCTATCAATAACCGTTATACAGTTTATAAGAACCCTTATATGACTGAAAACGTTATCTTGATGGGATTCCGTGGTAAACAATTCCTAGAAACAGGTGCTGTGTTTGCTCCATATATTCCATTGATCATGACACCACTTGTGTACGATCCAGCAACCTTCACTCCACGTAAAGGTTTAATGACTCGTTATGCTAAGAAAATGTTACGTCCTGAATTCTACGGTAAGATCTATGTTAGTGGTTTGAATACCCTATAATATGATTTAATATAGAATCAAAATTGAGAAGCCGGACTAAGTCCGGCTTTTCTTTTTTTCCCAATATTCATAATATTTATCAATAAAACATATGTCTCAAAATTCAAACGACGATATTTTCTTAGAGAAAAGAAAACCAAAAGGAGATATTAAATTTAAATTATCCCTAAATGAAGAACAAAAGGAAGCCAAACAAATAATTCTAGATAATCCAGTTGTATTAATAAAAGGAATGGCAGGTTCAGGTAAAACCTTAGTAGCCTGTCAGGTGGCCTTAGATATGATTTTTAAAAAAGAAATGAATAAAATTATTATCACTAGAGCCACAGTATCAAAAGAAGATATTGGTTTTTTACCTGGTGATTTAAAAGAAAAAATGGATCCATGGTTAGCTCCTATATATGCTAACTTATATTTACTATATGATAAGGAAAAAATCGATAAAATGATTTCAGAAAATCAAATCGAAGTAGTACCATTTGCGTTCATGCGTGGTAGAACATTTCCTAATGCGTTTGTAATCGTTGATGAATGTCAAAACATTACTCATAGCCAAACAGAAATGATGTTAGGACGTTTAGGTAAAGGTGGTAAAATTGTTTTTTGTGGTGATATAGCACAGGTGGATTTAAAAAGTAAAAAAGACTCTGGTATTGGATTTTTTCCACGACTTGAGGAACGAATTAAAGGCGTTAGAATTATTACTTTAAAGAAAAATCATCGTCATGAGATTGTAGAAGAAATTCTTAAAACATACGAAGAATTTAGGGATTAACCATATTTATATAGGACAAATTCTAATCAATAACAATGGCTTCAACCCTTACTGTTAATATTGCTGAATCTATTACCCTAGAAAATGGTAATCAGATGAATACTTTTAATACAGTATCCATACCTAATATTAGTCAAATAATAAGACGTATAGATACAATAGCAACCACATTTTCGGGCTCAGGTATTGAAATTATAAAATTTGTTGATAGTGAAGAACAACAAACCGCAGGTTCATTTGTAAAATCAGATGTTAAATATTTAAGATTTACAAATATTTCCTCTACAGGTTCAGCAGAAATATATTTAATATCCACAGGAAATGAAAGTTCAATTTTTACATTAAATGCTGGAAAATCATTAATGTTTGACAACTCAGAATTTAATTCAACATCAACAAATGATTATGTTGTTGAAGATTATGTTGATGAAACTTATTATTCTAGTTTTATATACTATGATACTATAAAAGCCAAAGCATTATCTTCATCAATCAAATTAGAATACGTTGTTGCTTCTCTCTAATATTAAAAATAACTTTATAACATGGCATTAACTTACAGACAAACTAAAGGTACAGCATTAACAATTGAAGAATTAGATGCTAACTTCCAGTATTTTACTGGATCACATTCAATAACAGGATCATTAACAATATCAGGTTCAGTCACATCTTCACTTACATTATTTAATGTTCCCGAATATATAGACCAATCGGCCGCTGTAGCCGCAGGGTTAACAACAGGAATGGTTTTTAGAAATGAGAATTTTCTCATGATAGTAACAGGTAGTATCTAACTTAAAAACCATATATAAAATGCCCAGAATTAAAGGAATACTCTCAGTAATATCAGGCTCTATCATTATTTCAGGTAGTGGAGGAACCACAACTATAGGATCAAATTCTATTACCATTTCCGGTAGTGAAGGAACTACATCTATAGGAGGATCAGGTTCAAATGATGTAGTTGGTAATTCAACTATCACCGGTTCCCTTAATGTTAGTGGTTCAATTGTAGTAATTGGATCACTTTATATTTCAAGTTCAGACACACTTATTAATCAAGGACCTACAGAACTTATAGGTAATTTAAGATTAGGAGCAGGTATAGGAACAATTGGTAACCCAGCTATCATGAATAATTTTGCTGGTCTTTACTCTTTTGCTATGGGAGCATCTACCTCTGCTTCTGGTCTATATTCACATACTGAAGGAAATTTTACATTAGCATCAGGCCGATGGTCTCATGCTGAAGGTCAATTAACAACAGCCTCAGGAATTTATTCACATGCTGAAGGAGTTTCAACAGTAGCTTCTAATACCGGTTCACACTCAGCAGGTGCATTCACATTAGCTTCAGGACGATATGCACATGCTGAAGGATTTTTAACAACAGCCTCTGGAGATTATAGTCGAGCTATAGGTAGATCTACTCAGGCAACAGGAAATTATTCATACGCTGAAGGAACTGCTTCAATAGCAACAGGAAATTATTCACACGCTGAAGGTAGACAAACAATTGTATCAGGAGATTACTCACATGCTGAAGGATATTTAACACAGGCCATTGGGGATTACGCACATGCTGAAGGAAATAGCACAACCGCCTCAGGTCAAGTAGCTCACTCTGAAGGTCTCCTCACCGAAGCAGTAGGATGGTATTCACATGCTGAGGGAAGATCAACACAATCTTCAGGCTCATATTCACATGCTGAAGGATTTGGTACTGTTGCCAAAGGAGACTATTCACATGCTGAAGGATCTGGTTCAATAGCAACAGGATTTAGTTCACATACTGAAGGCCGATCTACAGAAGCTTCAGGAGATTACGCACACGCTGAAGGTCAATCAACTATAGCTGAAGGTGATTATCAACATGTTCAAGGTAAATTCAATTTACCACTTACAACAAATGCCGCATTCATTATAGGAAATGGAACTTCAGATATAGTAAGAAAAAACTTAGTATTTGCAGCAGGTAATGATTTTCAAATAAGTGGTTCACTATATGTAAGCGGAGCAGCCCAATCAGGTGGAAATGGACAAGTTTTAACATATCATACATCAACCGGGTTAGTTACTTATACCGCTTCTTCCGCTCTTGGAAATAATACAATTATTAATAACAATTATACAAGTAGTTTTATTACTCAATCGTATAGTTCTAGTGTAATAAATAATACATACATTAGTAGTTCTGTAACTAATATTGGAGTAGAAACATATCCTGATGAACCACTATATGGCATTCAATACTATAGTGGTTCTTTTCCTGGAGTATTCGGAGCTGAAGAATATTTTTTATATAACTATGAATCACATAGTTTAGAACAAGGTCAATATGTTATAGCATCTGGTATACATTCACATGCTCAAGGACAAAATGCTATAGCATCAGGAAGTTTTTCACATGCTGAAGGTTCTAGTTCATTAGCATTAGGTATTGCTTCACATGCTGAAGGATTTAGAACATTAGCCTCAGGAATTTATTCACATGCTGAAGGATATCTAACATCAGCATCAGGTATTGCTTCACACGCTGAAGGAGTAGATACTAAAGCAAGAGGGAATTATTCACACGTGGAGGGATTTGATTCTGAAGCAAATGGAGACTTCTCACATGCTGAAGGATTTTTTGCAATAGCCTCAGGTTCATATTCACATGCCGGAGGAGAAGGCACAATAGCCTCAGGCTCATACCAAACAGTAGTAGGTTCGTGGAATGTTCAAAATAATACTGCTTCCAAGTTTATAGTTGGTATTGGAATTTCTTCAAATAGAAAAGACGGATTTACAGTAGATGTTGATGCATCAGCAAGAGGTTCGGTTATGATTCCAACAAATAGTAATGGAAATCCAAATAATCCAAAAGCTGGTTCAATGTATTTTAATCCTACTACAAATATATTGTCTATCTATAATGGTACAGATTGGAAAACGTTTTCTCCAACTAACTAAATATTTAAAGATTAAATACTTTAATTGGGTTTGTCATTTGGCAAACCCTTTTTTATATTAACATAATTTTGAGTATTTTTAAAATTTTTATATATTTATAACATATGGTAACTAGAGTTCCCTTTAGATGGGGAAATGCGAATTTTGCTTGGAACACGAATCCATTTCCAAACCAAAGTAAAAATCCATTTACTTGGAACGATGTTGCTCTATTAATTGAAATAATATCTGGAGGGCCAGGCGGAGCAGCTGAAACTTTAAAAGATAAAAAAAAGAAAAAACGATTTATTACTCTTTGGTGTAAAGTAAATGGATACGATGAAACAAAGCAAACTAAAGAAATAAAAGATATCAAAATAACTGCCCAAGATGTTGAAATGGTAATTAAAGAAGTATTAGGAATAAATGTTAAAATTGATCTATAATGTATAAATTATATACGGATAAAACAGAAATATTTGAATGTAAAGTTAAAATTGATGGTGCTTCACTTTCAAATTCTAAAGCCCGTTTAATCATAGAATCGGAAGATTTAAATTTACTATTTAATGGTAAAATAGATGAATACGGTAATTGCAAAATTCCAATTAAACGACTAAAAGGTATTTTACCTGAAAGTATGAAAGGAGAAATTAAGTTAGAAGTCATAGCAGACGACACATATTTTATTCCTTGGAAATCAGAATTTTCAGTAGATGCATCTAAAAAAGTAGTTGTTGAAGTAAAATCACAGGACGCTGATTTGATTATAGAAAGCGCTCCTAAAGTATCAGTGACGGATGTGAAGAACACAGAGTCCATTGTTACAATCGCTGCTCCAGCTGAATCTACGCCTGATATTAATAAAGTCATTAAGGAACACGTTGTTAATTTAATGAGATTATTATTAAGAGAAGACATAAGTATAGATAACATTGTATTTAAGAAAACCAAAGCAAATTCAATCATTTCAACATATCTTAATTCACAAAAAGTTGAATTAACAGAATCAACTAAAAACCAGATTGTTGAAGGTTTATTAAGCAAACTTTGATTTTAGTAAAATCTTTGTTATATTATACTTGTTATGTCAGGACCATTAGATTTTACTAACCAAAATATAGAAGACACATATCCGCGAGTTTTACAAACCGATGGTACTAATGTTTATGATGGAACAGGTTCATTGTTTACAGTTACAGCTGTAGCAGCCCCAGCGGGTCCAAATCAATCAGTTCAGTTTAATGATGCCGGTGTCACTAGTGGTAGTGGAAATTTTACATTTGATAAAACTACTAATGTTGTATCATTAACTGGTTCTATAAGCGCTGTAAACGGTTTTACAGGCAGTTTACTCGGAACTGCAGCAACTGCATCGAATACTCCTAATGCGCTTGTAACAGGTTCTATAAACGCCAATATATTAACATTTACCAAAGGTGATGGTTCCTCGTTTAATTTAACTGTTGACACAGGTTCAGGTGGAACCCCCACAGATACAGGTAGTTTATTGGTTACTGCTTCGGCAATATTAAACCAAGTTACTTTCACCAAGGGAGATACTTCTCAATTCACCATAACAATTGATACTGGCTCGGGTGGTGGATCTTTCACAGATACAGGTAGTTTATTGGTTACTGCTTCGGCAACATTAAATCAAATCACTTTTACCAAGGGTGACACCTCTCAATTTACTATAACTGTTGATACTGGTTCAGTAACCTCTATAGATACAGGTTCATTTGTAACTACATCTTCTTTTAATAGTTTTACTAGTTCATTTAACAGTTTTACCTCCTCATATAATACAGGTAGTTTTACTGGTTCGTTTACTGGTAGTTTTTATGGGACTGCTTCTTGGGCAAATTCAGCATCTCAATCTATTTCAGCTTCTTATGTTCTAAGTTCATCATATGCAACTAGTGCATCTTTTGTTGAATCAAGTTCATATGCTACAACTGCATCCTTTGTTATAAGTAGTTCTTATGCATTATCCAGTTCGTATGCTCTATCATCAAGTTATGCTTTATCAGCATCATTTGTAGAGTCAAGTAGTTATGCTTTATCTTCTTCATTTGCCTCAACATCTTCATACACCCCCAATGCTGTAATTACTGCATCTGCATTATCAGCAAATACAATCAGATTTCAAAAAGGAAATGGAGATGTATTTGATGTTTCTATTTCTGGTGGGACTGGGGGAGGAGTAGATAATATAGCTTTGTATAGTGCAAATAATGATCAGATCATATTAAAATCAGGTAGTGCTGAGATTGGATCTCCATTAACTGTAAAATTTGCAACATCATCATCAGTTTCAGTTTCATCAAGTTTTGCATCAACAAGTTCATTTTCTATATCAGCTTCGTATGCTTTATCAGCATCAAACGCCCAAAGTGCAAGTTATGCATTATCTAGTTCTTATGCGTTAAGTGCATCTTTTGTAGAAAGTGCAAGTTATGCATTGTCTAGCTCATATGCTTTATCTAGTTCTTTTGCAACATCAGCTTCATTTACTATATCATCTTCTTTTGCTTTATCAGCGAGTTATTCATTGAGTTCATCATATGCACTATCGGCATCTCATGCTGAATCAAGTTCATATGCTTTATCAAGTAGTTATGCTTTAAGTAGTTCATTTGCTACTACAGCTAGTTGGGCAGCAAATGGAGGTGTAACTAGATTAATAGCAGGATCAAATATATCATTATCTCCAACAAATGGTTTAGGTCAAGTTACTATTAGTTCAACTGGGGGAGGAGGTGGGTTTAATACCGCAACTGGATCTTATGGAAGTTTTTATGATACCACCACTCAAACAAATCCAGTAGCTAATATTCCTCGTTCAATGTCTTTTAATACAACAGACATTTCAAATGGGGTATCTATATCTGGATCAACATCTCCATTTAACACCTACATAAAGGTAGAAAATGCTGGAGTTTATGATATACAATTTTCAGCTCAACTTGATAAAACTGATTCTGGAACAGATGAAATATTAATTTGGCTTAGAAAAAACGGTATCGATCTTACTGATACTGCAACAACTATTAGTTTAGTTGGTAATAATGCTAAAAATGTAGCAGCTTGGAATTTCTTTGTTAATGCTGCAGCAAACGATTATTATCAATTAATATGGTACTCACCAGATACTTCTGTAAGATTATTAGCTGAAGTTGCTGGAGGAGGACATCCCGGTATTCCTTCTGTAATATTAACAGTAAATAGAGTAGATCAATTTTTAAGTAATACAGGTTCATTTACTGGTTCATTTACAGGAGAATTAATTGGTACTGCAAGTTGGGCCAACTCAGCTTCAAACGCATTAATATCTCAAACAGCATCCTTTGTAACAGCTTCAAATGTATACGGCCCCTATGGATCTAATTCAATACTAAGTGCTTCATATGCATTAAGTAGTTCTTTTGCAAATTCTTCATCTTATAGCTTATCAAGTAGCTATGCATTAAGTTCAAGTCAGGCAATATCTTCTTCATATGCATTTTCATCAAGCTATACTTTATCAAGTTCATATAGTTTAAGTAGTTCTTACGCTGAAAGTTCTTCATATAGTTTATCTTCAAGTTATGCTTTATCGAGTAGTTATGCTTTGAGCTCAAGCCACGCTAATTCAGCATCATATGCTTTATCGAGTAGTTATGCATTAAGTTCATCTTATGCTTTAAGTTCTAGTTTTGCAACTAGTGCCTCATACGCATTGAGTAGTTCATATGCATTATCTAGTAGTTATGCATTAAGTTCATCATATGCTGAGAGTGCTTCGTATGCTCTAAGTAGCTCATATAGTATAAGTAGTTCATATGCCCTATCATCAAGTTATGCTCTTAGTGCTTCATATGTCTTAAGTAGTTCATATGCCCTATCATCAAGTTATGCTCTTAGTGCTTCATATGTCTTAAGTAGTTCATATGCCCTATCATCAAGTTATGCTCTTAGTGCTTCATATGTCTTAAGTAGTTCATATGCCTTATCAAGTAGCTATGCTTTATCATCCTCATATTCTTTAAGTAGTTCATATGCTGATTCGTCTTCACATGCCACAAGTGCAAGCTATGCAGCTACAGCATCTAATATATTAGGTGGAAAGACCCCACATATCCCATATTTTGATACAGATACTACTTTAGCAACTAGCTCAATATACCAATCAGGTTCAACAAGTATTATTATTAACTTAGATGTTAATACAACAGCTAATCCTGAGGCACTATATGTTTATCAACCACACCCAACCTCATTCAACGTAATAAGTGGTAAAGGTGATTTAAACAACTACTTACAGCTTAATATACATAATACAAATGCTGGTACAGATGCATCCTCAGACGTTGTAGCAACAGCTGATAATGGTGATGAAGATGGTAATTATATTAATATGGGCATCAACAGTAAAAACTTCACAGGTTTACTAGGAGGTCCAAATGATGCTTACTTATATACTACTGGAAGTCATCTTCATATAGGTAATGCAACACCTAATATGCCAATACAGTTCTTTGCAGGCGGTTTTGATACAGATGCTAATAGAAAGTTTGAATTAAATCCAAACAACCAACACCAAATGACTGGTTCGTTGGATATTAGTGGTAGTTTAGCTGTAAGAGATTTAACATCAACACTTCAACCTAATGTTGTAACATATGATACTGTAAGTGGTCAATTTTATTATACTGCTTCATCAGCATTTGGTGGAGGTAGTTCAGGTGTAACACAAATTGTAACAGGTAGTGGAATATCAATTTCACCATCAAGTGGGGTAGGAGTTGTTACTATTAGCGCAACGGGAGGAGGTCCGAGTGGTGATTTTGTAACAACATCTTCATTTAATAGTTATACTGGTTCCAATTCATCTACATTCGCAGGTACAGCTGCTACTGCTTCTTATAGTAATAATTTTATAATAGGAAGTACTTTAACACTAAATACAACACTAACAGATTATTCAGCAATATCACCAAGTACAAGTCCAGGACCAAATAACTTATTTACACGAAACACAAGTTCATACACTTCATTATTTGGTAAATATACAATATTTAGTGGTTCTAATTCTAGAGCAGGTGAATTTGTAACTTCATGGAATGGTACAACAACATCCTACTACGATAATTCAACAGTAGACATAGGCAATACTTCCGCAATTACATTTATTTCATCTATAGTATCAGGTCAAATACAAATAAATACTGGAGCTTCTACCCCATCAGGGTGGCAAGTAAAAATGCTAGCAACTTTTATGTAATTAGTATATTTATAATAGAAATTAGTTGGATAGGGAAAACTAAAAAATTATGGCAAACGAATTTGTAGCTCGTAACGGAGTCATAGCACAAAATAACTCAATTATATCTGGTTCACTTTCAGTAACCGGATCAACTAATTCAACTGGTTCAGGCCATATTGTAACATACAATACTGCTTCTGGTTTATATTCTCATACTCTTCCTGATACCTTTATTTCCAATATTAAAAGTGGAAGCTTTGGAATTACAATTGATGGAAATGGTGGTGTAATAACAGTAGGTCAAAGAGGATACATTACCGTCCCATATAATGGAACAATAACAGATTGGGAACTACTTGCTGATCAGGCAGGAACATGTAATATAGATGTGAGAAAATCAACATATGCTGGATTTCCAACTCAAACATCAATTACTGGTTCAGCCCCCATTACTATGTCTGCTGCCCAAAAAGCATCTTCATCTATATTAACTGGATGGACATCCTCTATTTCAGCAGGTGATGTGTTTGGATTTACTCTAGTTAGTGCATCCTTAATAACAAGATTAAATTTAATAATAAATACAATTAAATCATGACATATAAAATTTTATCTACAAGACAAGCTGGTGAAACATTAATTACAGCAGTTGAATATAACTTTGATGATAATATTGTTATTACTGAGGTAGCTCATTTTATGCCTAAAACGGAGGAGGAAATAACTCAAAATATCATTAATAGAGCATCATCAGAGATAGCTAGAATAGAAGCATCTAATACCATTGCTGCATTAATTGAAGGCATTGTTATTGGAGAAGAAAAATCTATTGAATAATGGCATTAAGGTATTGGGTAGGAGGTACAGGTAATTGGGATTCAACAACTACAGCTAATTGGTCTGCAACTTCTGGTGGTGCAAGTGGAGCATCTGTTCCTACAGCAGCAGATGATGTTTTTATTGATGCTAATTCTGGAGTAGTAACAGTTACAAAAACAACAAGTACAAGTTGTCTTACATTAACATTTACAGGATTCACAGGAACTTGGACAATTGCTGATGGTATTACATTAACTGTTGTTGGAACTGCAATTACTCTTGGTAGTGGAATGACTTATACCACAGGAACTACTGGTATTTTGAGTACTATAAGCAACACAGCTTCTGTAGCCATTGCATTTGCAGGAATAATAATTCCAAGATTAACATTAGGCAGAATTACTGCTGGACAAGTTCAGACTATAACAATAAGCGGTACTGCTCCTACAGTTCAAAACTTAATAATAAATAACACAGCATCATCTGCACAGACAACTTTAGCAGGAACAGCTTTAACAATAACTTCAAGTTTTAGTTTAGCATCTGGTTTATCAACTGGAACTCTTTTAACTTTTTCAGGGACTTGTACTATTTCTAATGCAGGTTCTAATTTATCTAATAGTATAACTGTAGCTTCGGGTAGTTTACAAATGTTAACCAATATTAATA